>Ga0207884_1000147_pt1 | contig 68797 bp, 70 predicted proteins | sample MalvirmetaMSP144_FD_184236 | JGI IMG/M metagenome (GOLD analysis project Ga0207884, IMG submission 184236) | Marine viral communities from the Deep Pacific Ocean - MSP-144 (SPAdes) | ecosystem: Environmental > Aquatic > Marine > Oceanic | place: Pacific Ocean | collected 2011-07-08 | reverse complement strand
GGCCGTAAACCCGTATTGGGCAGAAGCGCCCGCCACTTTAGCAATGGTGATGGGCCCACTCAAGTGTTTTGAGGAAATCAGTCCTGTAAGCATCTTTTTTACCGAGTCGAGTATCAACACGGACATATTCCATGTCTGCTCGACACCCCGACCGAGCGCCCCAAACAGGCTGTAATCGGTTTTTCGGATCATATGCTCAGGCCATTCCGGCATCCGGACGGACATCCCTACCTGACCTATTGCTTTACCATCATCGCCAATGACCTGCTCGGGTACCAGGCGCGTGGTAAAGACATCCTCACCTCTCCGCACACTGATATCAATGGCAACAGCCGGTCTGGCCCGCACATAATTTACCCAGCTGATCCAGTCGCCCATGACGGCGCCATCGGCCTTTAATATTCTATCGCCGGCAACCAGACCCGCCTGATCCGCCGGACCACCGGAAGTAATGTCCTCGGCAACCGGAAGAATTGGAGGCGTGTAGAGCGTCAGTCCCAGTCCGCCGATAGGATCTGGCTGATCGGCTTCCATCAACCAGGTTTCCAGTTGACCTCGATACTCATAGGTCTGGGTCCTGTCAGGCTGCTTAGCCGTGAAGCTTATTGAGCCCGTCTCACCAATCCGACCGACCAACTGCTCATTGAGTGCTTGCCAGGTAGGTGTAGGCTTGCCATCGACGGCAACAATTTCCTGGCCCTGCTGCAAACCGGCACGCTCCGCCACTGAACCCGGGGCAACCGAATCAATAACCGGCGCCATACCGGTGACACCCAGGCTGTATATCAACCAGTAGACCAGAATAGCCAGCACAAAATTCGCCACTGGGCCGGCAATAACCACGGCCATCCGCTGCCAAACGCTCTTTTGAGTAAACGCATACGGCAAGTCTTCAGCCGCCACATTGCCCTCACGCTCGTCCACCATCTTCACATAACCCCCGAGAGGCAGTGCGGCGATGACAAACTCTGTACCCAATTTATCGTGCCAGCGCACCAGCGGTGTGCCGAACCCGACGGAGAAACGCAATACTTTGATACCGCAGCGGCGGGCTACCCAGAAATGGCCAAACTCATGAAAGGTGACCAGAATCCCCAGTGCCACCAACATGAAAAAAATTGTTTGGATTAAATCCATTATTACTTCCTGAAGTGAATATTTTTGCCCTTTCTGCTTGCTGAAAAGACGGCTCGCTTTATTAATGTGCTGAACGAATCAGCTTTAGGGCAACTTCACGGGCTTCTGTGTCGACCTGTTGGACATGCTCAAGAGATTCCAGTTCAGCCACTTCGTGTTTTTCTAGGGTCTCGGCAACGATACGGGCAATATCGATGAACGAAAGCCGTCCCTGCAAAAAACCTTGAACCGCAACTTCGTTGGCAGCATTCAGAACGGCCGGCGCACTGCCACCTTCTTTTGCCGCTCGCATTGCCAGCCCCAGACAGGGAAAGCGCTGCAAGTCTGGCGCCCCAAAATCCAGCCTGGCAGTGGCAATGATATCCAGGCTGGCAACCCCCGATTCAATACGCTCTGGCCAAGCCAGAGCGTGTGCTATTGGCGTACGCATATCAGGGTTGCCCAATTGGGCGAGTACCGAGCCATCCACATATTCCACCATGGAGTGAATAACACTCTGCGGATGAATAACAACATCGATTTCATCGGGCGAAAGACCGAATAACCAGCATGCCTCAATCAGTTCCAACCCTTTATTCATCATCGTGGCTGAATCTACCGAGATCTTTCTCCCCATCTGCCAATTGGGATGCGCACAGGCCTGGTCCGGCGTTACAGATGACAAATCATCCAGTGGAATATTGCGGAAAGGCCCACCCGAAGCGGTGAGCAGAATTTTTCTCACACCACCTTTTTCAGCTGGGTCATAACCCTGGGGCAAACACTGAAAAATAGCATTGTGCTCACTGTCGATTGGCAACAGGATGGCGCCAGACTTCTGCACAGTATCCATGAATAACTGGCCACCCATCACCAGTGACTCTTTATTGGCCAGAAGTACTTTTTTTCCGGCTCTAGCAGCCGCCAGGGTTGGCAGTAGTCCAGCGGCGCCCACAATGGCGGCCATCACCACATCAACGGCTTTGGCCGACGAAACCTGGCAGAGTCCCTCCACTCCCCAGAGGACCTCAGTTTTCAAGCCCCAGCTGTGCAACCTTTCACGCAATTGCCCTGCCGCATCTGCGTCAGCGACTACCGCAAAAGAGGGGTTGAAACGCTGGCACTGCTCGGCCAGCTCGGCAATACGACTGTTTCCGCTCAACGCATAAACACGGAATCGGTCAGGGTGTCTTGCCACAACGTCCAGAGTGCTCACACCGATGGAGCCTGTGGCACCAAGAATCGTCAGTTGCTGCATAGTGTCAGAACCAACCATTACTGGAAACGGTAATTAATGCAAATACCGGCAGGGCTGCTGTCAGACTGTCAATCCGGTCAAGCAACCCGCCATGACCGGGAAGTATGTTGCCACTGTCTTTTATACCCCGGTGACGTTTAACCATGCTTTCCAGCAGATCTCCCAGGACAGACGAGAGAACCGTTACCATCACTGTAAATCCCAGTAACAGCCAGTGCCGGGCGTCCAAACCAAAGCCAAAACCCAGTGCGATGACAATGGGCACATTTGCCAGGACACCGCCAAACAGTCCTTCCCAGGTTTTTTTGGGGCTGACATGGGGAGACAGGTAACGCCGACCGAAACGACGACCACTGAAGTAGGCGCCAATGTCGGCTGTTGCCACAAGCACCACAACGAGGGAAACGAGCCAAGGGCCCTGCTCGAGATGAATGAGCATAACCGCAGCAACCCAGGTGGGCACCAGCACGAGCAGCCCCATGATGGCTCTCATCCACCGGCTACCCCAGAGGATCGCGCTTGAGGGGTACCCCTGCACCCACAATAACGCGATGGCCCACCATGGCACGGTATACGCCAGTATTGCCTGGCCAGCATTAAAGTCCAGATCTACCACTGAAGGAAAATCAATCAGCATGGCTGACAGTACCAACACAATCAATACGATGCACAGGTAGAACACCCGCTGGGACAGACTGGAGAGCCCACTCAGATTGGACCACTCCCAGGCACCAACACCAACAAGGCAGGCAATAGCCAGAGAGAAACCGGTTGGACCCAGCAAAAAAAGTGCTGCAAAGAAAACGACAGCGATGGCAATGCCAGTGATAATGCGCTGCCTAAGCATGTCGTCGACTACCCTCTGGCCCGGTTTCCCGCTTGCCAAAACGTCGTTGCCGGCGATGATACTCATCAATGGCCCGATCAAATGCCAATCCATCGAAATCCGGCCAGTAACAATCGGCAAAATAGAACTCGGTATAGGCCATATGCCACAACATGAAGTTACTGATTCGTTGCTCACCGGCTGTTCGAATACAAAGATCCGGGGGAGGCAAGTCTGTCAACGACATATGACTTTGCATCAATTGCTCGGTAATTTCTTCCGGCTTCAGCCTGCCCTGTTGAACCAGACCCGCCAGTTTTCGGGCGGCCTCAGTGATCTCCCATCGACCGCCATAATCAACCGCCAGCACCAAGGTCTGCCTGCCTGCCGAGGTCAATGCCTCACTCTCGGTGATCAAATTGTTCAACCGGGGACTGAAATTATCACGACGACCGATAAACCGCAGTTTGATACCCCGTTCAACCAGTTGTCGAACCTCTTTTTTAAGGTAGGAGGTCAATAGTGCCATCAGCGCCCGGACTTCAAGATCTGGGCGCTTCCAGTTTTCACTACTAAAGGCAAATAACGTAATCACTTCAACGTTATGTTTCTGGCAGGCGTCCAGCACATCGCGAACCCGATTAACCCCGACTTCATGGCCAGCGCTTCCGGGCAAGTCCCGCATGGCAGCCCAGCGATTATTACCATCCATGATAATAGCCACATGCCGCAACGGATGAACCTTTTCAGGCTCCTTGCTAGACGGTTTCATACTTGAACAGACAGCGATCCAAGGATCAGATTTCCATCAAATCGACTTCTTTGGCAGCCAGCGCTTTATCCACCAACTGGATATATTTGTCGGTTATCTTCTGGATACTCTCATTGGCGCGCCGTTCGTCGTCTTCACTGATATCCTTTTCCTTGAGCAACTCCTTGATATCGGACATCACATCACGGCGAACATTGCGGATGGCTACACGGGTCGATTCCGCCTCTGATCTGGCCTGTTTGGTAAAACCTTTGCGGGTCTCTTCCGTCAATGCCGGCATGGGTATCCGAATCAGCTCTCCGGTGGTAGACGGGTTCAATCCCAGGTCGGATTTGATGATCGCCTTTTCCACCTCGGGCACCAATGCCCTTTCCCATACAGAAACAGACAATGTCCGCGCGTCGAGCACGTTGACATTGCCGACTTGATTCAATGGTGTTTCGACACCGTAGTAAGACACAGTCAAACCATCCAGTATGCTGGGATGCGCGCGACCCGTGCGAATTTTATTGAAGGCATGGCTCAGGGCATCGACACTTTTTGCCATACGCGATTCAGCATCTTTTTTCAGATCTTCAATCATTAACACTTTCCTCAATCAGGGTTCCCTCATCACTGCCGACCACAATATTCAGCAGGGCGCCGGGTTTGGACATACGAAATACCCGCAATGGCATATGATGCTCACGACACAGGCATATTGCGGTGAGATCCATTACCGCAAGCTTTTTCTCAATGACCTGGTCATAGGTGAGACGACTGAACATAGTAGCCTCAGGGTCTTTCATAGGATCGGCAGAGTATACACCGTCCACTTTGGTTGCCTTCAATACGATACCGGCATCGATCTCAATTCCCCGGAGACAGGCTGCAGAGTCCGTCGTAAAAAAAGGATTGCCTGTACCGGCTGCAAAAATCACCACGTCACCACCGGTCAGATAGCGCATGGCCGTGCGGCGATCATAATGCTCGACTACCCCACTCATCGGTATGGCTGACATAACCCGGGCAGAAATATTATTTCGATCAAGGGCATCGCGCATCGCCAGACCATTCATCATGGTTGCCAACATGCCCATATGATCACCGGTGACCCGTTCCATACCCGCCGCATGCAACGCTGCACCACGGAACAGATTGCCACCACCAATCACCAGACCCACCTGAACGCCGATGCCGATTAACTGACCGATCTCAAGTGCCATGCGGTCGAGCACCTTCGGGTCGATACCAAAACCCTCTTCACCCATTAATTCCTCGCCGCTGAGTTTAAGAAGTATCCGTTTGTACTTTTTGTCTCTCGAACCGGGCATAGGAAATGTTCTCCATGGCTAAACTTTCAAGGGCCTACATAATAACGGGGGCCGAAGCCCCCGTCGCCATCGTGATTACTTGGCAGAGCCAACCTGGGCTGCGACTTCTGCAGCAAAATCAACCTCTTCTCGCTCGATTCCCTCACCGACTTCAAAGCGGGTAAACGAGAGAACCTCAGCACCGGCATCCTTCAACAGTTTGCCAACTTTCACATCGGGATCCTTGACAAAGGGCTGAGCAACCAGGCTTGACTCGGCAAGGAACTTGTTGATCCGACCCTCGATCATCTTCTCGATAATTTCTTCTGGCTTGCCGCTCTCTCTGGCTTGTACTGAAAAAATCTCGCGCTCTTTGGCCAACAATTCCTCAGGCATGTCCTCAGGATTCACCACTTGAGGATTGACCGCAGCCACATGCATGGCAATGTCTTTAGCCAGCTCGGCATTACCACCGGAAATAGACACCAGCACACCAATACGGTTGTTATTGTGCACATAACTGCCAACCACTGGCGCCTCTTGCAGAATCACTCGACGAACCGAGATGTTTTCACCTATTTTCTGAACCAGCTCCTGACGAACCTCTTCCACGTCATTGGCCAATGCAGCAGCATCAGTCTGCTTATCGGCAAAGGCTTTCTCGACCACAGAGCTGACAAAGGACAGGAAGCTGTCATCGCGAGCGACAAAATCCGTTTCACTGTTGATTTCGACCAACACGCCATAGCTGTTGTCGTCGGCCACCTTGATCGCCACAACCCCTTCAGCGGCGGTGCGACCGGCTTTTTTGGCAGCCTTCAGGCCGCTCGACTTACGCAGATCATCTATCGCTTTTTCGATATCCCCGTTTGCTTCCACCAGCGCTTTTTTACATTCCATCATGCCCAACCCAGTGCGCTCACGCAGCTCTTTCACCAGGGATGCAGAAATTGCTGACATCGGTTCATTCCTCTCAATCATTTTAATTAAATTGGAAAAGAGGGGGCAGGCCCCCTCTTTTTTTAGCAGCGCTCATGCATATGAAGCAGCTATTTATTCGCCAGCCGCCTCTGTAGCAGCAGCTTCGCCTTCTACCACCTCAACAAACTCGTCTTTACTGGTGGCGTTGGCAGACTGGGCTTTGCCCTCCAGAATGGCATCGGCAACAGCCGTGGTATAGAGCTTGATGGCACGAATGGCGTCATCATTACCGGGGATCACGTAATCCACACCGTCCGGATTACTGTTGGTGTCAACGACACCAATGACGGGGATACCCAGTTTATTGGCTTCCTGGATAGCAATGCGTTCGTGATCCACATCGATCACAAACAACATATCGGGCAAACCGCCCATATCCTTGATGCCACCAATAGAGCGCTCGAGCTTCTCCATGAGGCGCGTTCTCATCAGCGCTTCTTTTTTGGTCAGCCTGTCGAATGTGCCATCCTGACTCTGGGTTTCCAGTTCACGGAAGCGGCGAATGGACGCACGGATCGTTTTGTAATTGGTCAGCATGCCGCCGAGCCAGCGGTGGCTCACATAGGGCATGCCCGCGCGCTCAGCCTGTTCGACAATAGCCTTTTGTGCAGCACGCTTGGTGCCAACCATCAGTACTTTATTGCCGTTGGCGGCGACCTGACGAACGATTTCCAGCGCATCGTTAAAAGCGGGAACCGTGTGCTCAAGATTGAGAATATGGATTTTATTGCGGGCACCGAAAATGAATTTATCCATTTTGGGATTCCAGAAGCGGGTCTGGTGACCAAAATGGACACCGGCCTGCAACATGTCACGCATGGTTACAGTAGTCATAATAATATCGTCCTGGTTAGGGTTAAACCTCCACATATCCCACCGGTCAACCCGCTTTGCAGGCACCCAGACCGATGTGTCGATACGTGTGTGTCGTTAGGATTGCGTTACGCCAGAAAACCATTGGCTTCAGAGCGGTGCGCTTTATACCACAAAAGCAGGCCTTATTGAAGATGAAACCGCTATTTCCGGGGAATCTGCCACTGGTTGAGACAATCCGATACAATGCGCTGTTTTGATCCTTGACAACGGAACAGATATATATGGCAGTCACACTGAAAACCGCCGAAGAACTGGAGAAAATGCGCGTGGCCGGCCGACTGGCCGCCGAGGTGCTGGAAATGATAGAGCCCTACGTGGTGGCCGGGGTCTCCACCGGGGAACTGGACAACATTTGCCACAATTACATGGTCAATGAACAACACACCATTCCCGCCCCGCTCAACTATCGCGGCTTTCCGAAGTCCATCTGCACCTCGGTCAATCAAGTCGTCTGTCACGGGATACCTTCGGCAAAGAAAGTGTTGAAAAACGGCGACATACTCAATATTGATATCACGGTGATAAAGGATGGCTACTTCGGCGATACCAGTAAAATGTTTTGCATTGGTGATGTACCGGAGCATGCCGTACGTTTGATAAAAGTGACACAGGAATGCCTTTACAAAGCGATCAATATTGTTCGCCCCGGTATCCGGCTGGGTGATATCGGTCATATCATTCAGCAACATGCCGAGGCCAACTACTATAGCGTTGTCCGAGACTACTGCGGACACGGCATCGGTACAGAATTTCACCAGGATCCCCAGGTACTTCACTTTGGCAAACCGGATACTGGCATGACGCTCCAGCAAGGGATGACATTTACCATTGAGCCGATGCTGAATGCCGGTAAACACCACACCAAGCTGAAGAAAGACGGCTGGACGGTCGAAACCCGGGATGGCCGCTTATCCGCTCAATGGGAACATACGCTCGCAGTCACCGCTGATGGCGTTGAAGTACTCACGGCACGCACCGATGAGCAGTGGTAATGAACAGACACGCAAAACCACTACTTTTTTTTGACGAACGCCGTTTCCGGGAAGACCTCAATAATTGCAACCCCATTCCCGTCTTCAAGAATGCCATCGCCGCTGCCAACTCGCATTTCAATGCCCGGTTTCATGAGGGAGAACAAACCGCCAACCTGATCGCTGAACGTGCCGGTTTCATGGACCTTATTCTACGACACGCCTGGGCACAATTCGACTGGGGAAAAAATATCTGTCTGATCGCAGTGGGTGGTTACGGCCGTGGCGAGCTGCACCCGCAGTCGGATATTGACCTGATGCTGCTGATCAGGCGCGGCAACCCGAGACGTCACCAGCGCAGTATCGAAGGATTTCTCACCTTTCTCTGGGATATTCAGCTGAAGATTGGTCACAGTGTGCGCTCTCTGTCGGAATGCGTTGCCGAAGCCCGGTTTGATATCACCATTGCCACCAACCTGATGGAAACCCGCACCATTGCCGGCGATGAAAAACTCCGTCTCGCGATGGTCAAAAAAACCGGTCCGAAGCGTATCTGGCCGGATAAGCAGTTCTTTCGTGCCAAATGGGATGAGCAGATCGAACGGCACAACAAGCACGGCAATACGGAATACAATCTGGAACCTAACATCAAGGAGGCACCCGGCGGCCTGCGCGACATTCAGATGATCAACTGGGTAGCCAAGCGCCATTTTAATGTCGAGTCACTGGAAGAGCTGGTTGGCAGGGATTTCCTCACACCAGAGGAATACCTGCAGCTGAAACGGGGCGAAGCCTTTTTGTGGAAAGTTCGCTACGGTTTACACCTCATCGCGGAGCGCCCTGAAGAAAGACTACAGTTCGACTATCAGCGCAAGCTGGCCGCAATGTTCGGGTATCATGACAGCGAAGAGCGCCTCGGCGTTGAGAAATTCATGCAGCATTACTATCAGGTCGTACTCTCTATGCGGGAGCTAAACGATGTCATGTTGCAGTATCTCGATGAAGCCATTTTGCGCAAAGATAAGGCAAAAAATGTCTACGCACTGAATGATCGGTTCCAGGTTCGCGACAACCATATCGAAACACTGGGTGAGTATATTTTTGCCAAATACCCATCTGCCCTGCTGGAAATTTTCTGCCTGCTCGGTGAGAACGACAATATTCAGGGCATTCGTGCCGCCACAATCCGCCAGATCCGCCAGCACCGCAAACTGATCGGCGACGATTTCCGCAATGAACCTCAAAACAAGGCCCTGTTTCTCCGTTTACTCCGCTGCCCCCACAAAATGAGCACCCAACTCCAGCGCATGACCCGTTATGGCATTCTGGGACGGTATCTGCCGGAGTTTGGGCAAATTATAGGTCAGACCCAGCACGATCTTTTTCACCGTTACCCGGTAGATGCACATACGCTCCAGCTTATCAAGAATATGCGGTTGTTCGACCGGCCGGAGGTGGCAGAAGAATTTCCCGTAGCTGCACATATTTATAAAAACCTGCCGAAACCTGAACTGGCTTTCATTGCCGGGCTTTACCACGACATTGCCAAGGGACGAGGGGGAGATCACTCAGCGCTGGGCGCCATGGATGCCGCCGATTTTTGTCGCAGACACGGTTTGCCCACCGAAGAGATAAAATTGATTGCCTGGCTGGTGGAACACCACTTGCTAATGTCAAACGCTTCACAGCGCACGGATATTTCCGACCCGGACGTTATTTATAAATTTGCGAAATTGGTCGGCAACCAGCTGCAGCTGGACTACCTGTTTGTTTTAACCGTTGCCGATATCACTGCCACCAACCCGACTCTCTGGACTGCCTGGAAAGCGGCCCTGATGCATCAACTCTACTCCGAAACCAAGCGAGCATTGCAGCGCGGCCTGGAAAATCCGGTTGACCGAAGCGTGTGGGTGGACAGCAACCGACTGTCCGCCATTAATCAACTGGCCGAATTGGGGATTGATGAGGAAAGTGCCCGCGCAATCTGGGGGAATGTCGATGACGAGTTCTTCCTCAGGGAGAGGGCCGATGATATTGCCACCTATACTGCGGCCATCGCCGCACAGGGCGACAGCTCGGACCCGGTTATTTTAATACAGGACGCCGGTGTAGAAGTCCCGATTGCCACACAGATTTTTATTCATACCAAAGGAATCAATAACGTATTTCCCACCACTGCAGCTACGCTCGATCATCTTCAGCTAAACATCCAGGATGCCCGCCTGCACAGGGATACAGAAGGCCATACCTTTGACACTTTTTATGTGCTGAACGAGCACAACGAACCCTTCGGGCAAAAAACCGAGATGCTGCTCAAAATCCAGCGCACCCTCTCAGAAACGCTGAAAAACCCAACACCCGCCATGTTCAACGTAAACAGACGGACACCGAGGCACCTCAAACACTTTACGATGCGAACCATCGCCAGCATCAGCAATGATATCGGGAAGAGTGCAACCATTCTGGAAGTGATTACGCCCGATCGTCCCGGGCTGCTCGCGCATTTAGGCAGAATTTTTATGCAGTTTCGTCTACGACTATTGAGCGCCAAAATTGCGACCCTTGGCGAGCGGGTGGAAGATGTCTTCTCACTGGTCGATATGGATTATCAGCCACTCAGTGACGCGGCATTCTGCGAACAATTGCGCGATACCATCTGCCGGGAACTGGATGCCCGCAACAAGGAAGATATTGAAGGGGCCCCGTTGCAAAAGATGAAGCTGTGGCAATAGAAACCGAACATTCTGCCATCAACTGCTCACAATAAACCGATGATCGTATGAACATTGACCTTAACAAGCTACACCCCTACCCCTTTGAGAAACTCAACGCGCTCAAATCGGGCATTTCACCACCAGCAGCGCTCACCCATATTGCGCTATCTATCGGTGAGCCAAAACACCCGCCGCCGGAATTCGTCAGGGAGACTCTCGCCAATGCCCTGGATAAACTCTCGGCCTACCCACTGACCAAGGGTCTTCCGGAACTTCGCGAGACGATAGCCGAATGGCTGTGTCAACGATTCAGACTTCAGACTGTATGCCCCGAAACTCAGGTGCTACCGGTCAATGGCACCAGAGAAGCGCTGTTTGCCTTTGCCCAGGTGGTCATAAACCGCAGTAACGATCCGGTGGTCGTGAGCCCCAATCCGTTTTACCAGATCTACGAGGGCGCCGCCCTGCTCGCTGGCGCGAGGCTGCATTTTCTCAACTGCACGGCAGACAATGGTTTTTGCCCGGATTGGGCATCCGTTTCACCGAAGATCTGGCAGCAGTGCCAACTTATTTACATCTGCTCACCGGGCAACCCGTCCGGCGCAGTGCTGGATATCGATACATTACAATCGCTAATCCAACTCGCAGATCAATACGATTTCACTATCGCCAGCGATGAGTGTTATTCAGAAATTTACCCCGATGAAAATAATCCACCAATCGGTTTGCTGGAGGCTTGCGCACAAATGGGTCGTCACAGTTATGATCGCTGCGTGGTATTTCACAGCCTGTCGAAACGCTCCAATTTACCGGGCCTAAGATCCGGATTTGTGGCGGGTGACAGTCGTATCCTGGCAAATTTTTTGCGCTACCGCACCTATCACGGCTGCGCCATGCCGGTCCCGTCACAACTGGCCAGTATTGCCGCCTGGCGAGATGAGCAGCATGTACGGGACAACCGCCATCAATACCGGCAGAAATTTGCAATATTCAGAGAAATCCTCGAACCCGTGCTGCCATTAAGCATGCCGGATGCCGGCTTTTATTTGTGGGCAGATACCCGCGGGGCAAACATTGGCAGTGATGAAGACTTTGCCAGGGAACTGTTCAGGCAACAGCATATTACTGTCCTGCCCGGCCGCTATCTGGCGCGCACAGCTAATGACATCAATCCGGGAGAAAACAGAGTACGTATGGCACTGGTAGCACCTCTGGAGGAATGCAGGGAAGCGGCCATGCGCATCCGCAGGTTTGTCGAAGCCGCTCAACAGAGGGGCTGAAACATGCTCAAAAAAGATCGGGCAGCGTTTATCCGCCATAGGCTGGATCAATTGTACCCAAACCCACCAATCCCCCTTGTCCATCAGGATGCCTTCACCCTGCTGGTAGCCGTGTTGCTATCCGCCCAATGTACCGATGAACGAGTCAACCAGGTAACCCCCAGACTGTTCGCGTTAGCCGATAATGCTCAGGCCATGAGCCGGGTTTCACAACAGCAGGTATATGACATTATTCGCCCCTGTGGTCTGGCACCCCAGAAGTCCAAAGCCATTGTAAATCTCTCAAAGATACTGGTAGACCAGTACGACGGGGATGTGCCTGAAGATATCGCAGCGCTTGAAACGTTGCCCGGCGTCGGCCACAAAACGGCCAGTGTGGTCATGTCTCAGGCCTTTGGCCACCCCGCCTTTCCGGTTGACACCCACATTCACCGCCTCGCCCAGCGCTGGGGATTGAGCAATGGCAACAGCGTGGTGCAGACAGAAAAGGATCTGAAACGGTTGTTTCCCAGGGAAAGTTGGAACGCCCTGCACCTGCAGATTATTTACTACGGTCGCGAGCACTGCCCCGCCCGCAACTGCAATGGACTGAGTTGCGACATCTGCAAAACCTGTTTTCCCAACCGGAAACGACCCATCAAAACCCGCAAAGCCTGACTAAGGCACAGTCTTGCGCCAACGATTGGCCAGCCACGCGGCATAATGACCTGCGCGACGCTTGAATAGCGACTCAGCCAGATCATCAGCCTCCCGAAACAGTTGCCGCTGCCGCTGGGCAATTAGCGCCTGCAACGATTGCTCAGCGGTGGCCATCCTTGTCAACTGCACTTTTAATACAGCCAGGTCGTGATAGTCACCCAGGAGGCTACACAGCCTTTCCAGCAAATTCAGTTGTTTTTTGGGTGGTGGACAGAGCACCGAGATCAGCCGTAGTTGATACCAGTAATACTTGGTGCATTTGCGCCAATGGTGGCAATCATCGTCATCACCACTGTGCCGCGCCGGTTTCCAACTGCGTCGTGCCAAGGTATAGCTTTTGACCAGGGCCCTGAGCAGAACATCTGAGTCCAGAGTCAGTTTTTCCGCCTGATTGTACCGACGGAGAAACTGCCCCAATTGATCGCATACCAGCTGTGCCTGGGCCATTGCCTGGGCTATCGACTCTCGCTGTTGCAATGCCAGCTGTCGCTCCAGTTGGTCAAAGACCGCAGTATCGACCAACCCGTGATTGCCGGCACGCAGTGACAACAGGGTTTGCCTCATGACCTGGGTGTCGCGGAGAACAGACAACTTGGCGGAGAGGTCGCGAAAGAACTGATTGCCCTGCAGGAAGGTTGTCCTATCCGTTGATTTCAGCAATCGGTAACAGGCACGCAGGCGTTTAAAGCATTTGCGCGCTCCGTGAATACCTTCGAGCTCTTTTGAGGTCAGAGACTGCAGTTGTTCCCGCGCCAATTTCGTTTGCTGGAGGACGACACGGTTGAGTTCTGCACTTAGATCCCCTGCCTGGAAAACAAAATTATCCATGAAAATCCGTAACTTTTCAGGCAATGCTCATTTAGCCCGGTCCCAGTGAAATGGCTTTTCCGCTGACACTTTTTGGGAAACCAAAATAGCTCAACTCGGCCATGCCGGCGCCCAAATCCTGCCAATGGTTTACATCAACCTGCATCAGGGCAATACCGCAGGTGGGAATTTTATCGATCTGCATCAAGGTGAGAAAATTCACCATATCAGTTATGGCCGGATTGTGACAAATCAGGGCGAATCTGTCGGCATCTTTGTCCAGAGATCGCAGCCAGGCCAGGATATCTTCGTAATTAAAGGTGTACAGGGCCGTGACCACTTCAAGCTTCGCGTCACTCAACCCAAGACTGGGCATCAACCACTCAGCCGTTTCCATGGCCCTCACCGCCGGACTCGAGAAAACCCGTTTCAGAGACACTGGCTGCTCCTGTAACCTGCGCCCCATTTCCGGGGCGTTCAACCGACCCCGGCGATTAAGGGGCCGATCCAGGTCCGGCAAGGTAGTATCTTTCCAGCTGGATTTGGCATGACGAATCAGTGCGATCGTCTTCATGGCGGTCTCCCGTGAATGCGTGGCCCAAGTTTGCTATCCTTCGCCGCTGCTTAAACCCAATTATGTGTATTGATGCTTGATAACGCCAATTCATGACAACCACGTGACAAATCCTATGACCGAAACCATTCTCTACGGCATCAAGAACTGCGATACCGTGAAAAAGGCGCGCCATTGGCTGGATGAACAACAGGTGAGCTATCGCTTCCACGACGTCCGCACCGACGGCCTCGACCCGCAAATGATCGAACGCTGGATCGCCGCTGCCGGTTGGGAAAAAGTGCTCAACAGGGTGGGCACCACCTGGCGGAAACTGGACCCGGCTGTCAAAGACCAGATCTCTGCAGACAATGTTGTCGACCTGCTTATGAAATACCCGACCATGATCAAACGCCCGGTGCTGGACCAGAACGGTACTATTACCGTCGGCTTTCGGTCAGATCAGTACACCTTACTTTTTAATCTGTAATCTTCCGGAGATATAACAAGCAATGACACTCTACAGCTTTGGATTGGGCATCGGCACCCAGAATAACAACGGCGAATGGCTCGAGGTTTTCTACCCAAAACCTTTACTAAACCCCGGAGACACCACCCTCACTGCGATTCAGACCGCACTGGGAATCCAGGGTAAAAACCAGGTGATGACGCTCACTGCTGAACAACTGGATACGCTTGCTGCAGCCTTTGCAGCGTCGGGAGAAGCAGAGCAGTCAGAGATTGCCAGGCAGTTTCAGCAGAGCACTCGCCCGGTAGTGGCCACCCTACTTGTCAGCGACGATGCCCCGGCCTCCGTCCCCGAGGGCTACCTGAAATTGCACCTGCTATCCCACCGGCTGGTAAAACCCAACACCACAAACCTGACCGGATTGTTCGGCGTGTTGCGCAATATTGCCTGGACCAATGAGGGCGCCATCGACATAGGGGAACTGCCCGCCCGACAGTTACAGGCCCGCCTGGCAGGCTCTCCTCTGTCTGTAGACAGTGTGGACAAGTTTCCCAAGATGGTGGATTACGTTGTCCCCACCGGCGTTCGCATCGCCGATACGGCAAGGGTACGCCTCGGGGCTTATATCGGTGAAGGCACCACTATCATGCACGAGGGCTTCGTGAACTTTAACGCTGGCACCGAAGGTACCAGTATGGTGGAAGGCCGAATCTCCCAAGGTGTGTTCGTTAAATCCGGCTCAGATCTGGGCGGTGGCAGCTCTACCATGGGTACACTCTCCGGTGGCGGCAATATCATTATCACTATTGGCAACCAGTGTCTGTTGGGTGCCAATTCCGGCCTGGGGATTCCCCTGGGTGATCGCTGTACCGTGGAGGCTGGGCTCTATATCACCGCCGGAACCAAAGTAAGCCTACTGGATGACCGGAACCAGTTGGTAGGGCAAACCAAAGCCAGAGAACTGGCCGGCAAGGATGACCTGCTCTTCCGCCGAAATTCTGCGACAGGTGCCGTGGAATGCCTGACCAATAAATCCGCTGTGGAATTGAATGAGGCGTTGCACGTATCCAATTAGGATATTTGCCAGTCCGGTCGCCCTTTGGCGCTCCGGACTGACTCCGCCGCCATATACTGCCTATTGGCAGAAAATGCCAGTGGCCTGGGCTGTCCCAGCTCGTTAAACTTGTAATGACTGCCCCGGAGTATCACTGAATGACTACCCTCTCCCCCACTCTTGAACTGGCCTGTGAACTTATCAAACGTCGCTCGGTAACCCCGGCAGACGAGGGATGCCAGCAACTGATGATTGAGCGTTTGGAGGCCATCGGTTTTTGTGTGGTCAGGCTGCCCTTCGGCGATGTGGATAATTTTTGGGCCGTGCGCGGTGAAAGAGGCCCAACGCTCTGTTTCGCCGGACATACCGATGTAGTGCCCGCGGGCCCCGAAGGTGACTGGCAACATCCACCTTTCTCCCCCCACATTGAGAACGGCGTTCTTTACGGCCGGGGAGCTGCCGATATGAAGGGCTCACTCGCCGCCATGATCATAGCGGTAGAACATTTTGTTGCCGCACAACCAGACCATCCGGGACAGATCGCTTTTCTGATCACCAGCGACGAAGAAGGTATCGCCGTAAACGGCACGGTGAAGGTGGTTCAATGGCTACTGGACCACCATAAAATCCCTGATTGGTGTCTGGTGGGAGAACCCTCCAGCACTAAATGCGTGGGCGATGTGATCAAAAACGGGCGTCGCGGCTCTCTGGGAGCTGAACTGGTGGTCAGGGGTATCCAGGGTCATGTGGCCTACCCGCAACTGGCGGACAACCCTATTCATAAGGTGGCTCCAGCACTGGCCGACCTTGCCGCCGAGTGTTGGGACAACGGCAATCATTTTTTCCCCGCCACCAGTTTTCAGGTATCCAACATTCACTCCGGCACCGGTGCTACCAATGTGATTCCGGGGACCGTCCAAGTGCTTTTCAACTTTCGCTTTTCGACCGAAGTGACCGTCGAGCAACTAAAATCCCGCACTGAAACAATTCTCAAACAACATCAGCTTGACTATGAACTCCAGTGGCACCTCAGCGGGGAGCCCTTTCTGACCGAACGAGGGCCGCTGGTAGAGGCTACGGTGACCAGCATCCGGGAAATCACCGGCATTGAAGCGCAACTTTCGACGGCAGGAGGCACCTCTGATGGTCGCTTTATCGCCCCCCATGGCTGTCAGGTCGTCGAGCTGGGGCCAGTGAATGCCACGATTCACAAGGTCAACGAAAACGCCAGCGTCGAGGATATTGATGCCCTCGAAAAAATTTATCGACGGATTCTCGAAAAACTGCTTCTTTAAGGTCACGCTGGTACCCGGGATCACCCACACAGAATACCTACCGTCACGGGAGCGTCCAAGTCCACCCTCGCAGGCAATCCTCAACTCACGGCCCGACATCCGGGTTGCGAGCGACTCTGACTCCCCCCCATGACACAACCTCAAGTATTTTCATCCACAGTGGATATTCGATGACGGTTTTTGTAGGGTGCCTGTCTTTGCATAGGTCAATCACCAACAAGGACTGAAAATGCCGGATTTGAGTAACTTACCCCCCCGCCTGATTTTATTGGCCTGTACGCTATTCCCTGTAATGTCACTTGCAGGTGAAATCACCTTAAAAAACGGAGATATTATCCATGGCGAACTGGATTCCATGAATGAGAGCCAGGTTATCTGGAAATCAGACATCTTCGGTCTGATCAAAATCCCCAAAAACCAGGTCACAGATTTCAGTTCTTCTTCCAAAATGCCGTTTGTCACCAGTCCTGATGAGTCAGCCACCAACTGCTCCCTGACAATGGAGGGAACCGTTACCGGCCACTGCGATGAGGGTACAAAACCATCACTACCCTTCATGACACTTTTAGCCACGGAACCCCCCAAGGCTTTTGCTGGCGATGTGCGGTTTGGCTTCAACCGTAAAGACGGCAATACCGACACCGAGGACCTGGATTTCATTGTCAGGACGCAATGGTTAAGGGAAAAGTTCAGGCACGAAGCCGAGTTACTGGCAGAGTCGGAAAAAACTGATGGGATTGTGGTAGATGAACACTACGAAACCAACTACCAACTGAATTATGATTTCACCGAACGGTGGTTCAGCTATGGCCGTCTGGGCTATGTAAAAAATCGTTTCAGTGCTATTGATGAGCAGTACCAACTGGGCGCAGGTGCAGGCCGTCGCATCAACTTGGCCAACCAGATGAAATTCAATTTACAGCTGGGCGCCGCTCTGCTGGTTTCCCACTATGACGGATCGGGCTCAGAAAAAGACCTGGCGGGACGTTGGAGAATGCGCATGGATTGGCCTGTGCCCGGAACGGACATGACACTGTTCCATGAAAATGAATTCCTCTGGGCCGTGGACGACTTCAGCAATAATCAGACGGAGAGTAGTACCGGTATTAAGATACCACTGCTCGGCAACCTGTTCAGTGAACTTCGATATGATTTTGATTATGTCAATCAACCCGGTGATGGACAAAAAAGGGCCGATGAAGAATGGGTCATTTCACTGGGCTATCAATGGTGACAGGGCTAACTCAGGGAAGTTTTTGCAGGGGGTAAATATCAAAACGGGTTGATTTTCCCTTCAGAGAGTAACCCGGTTCGCGGCCCTCCAGAACCGGGGCATGCGCAGGCCGCTTCACAACAACACGGTAGCGCGCCTTGCTGAGAGACACGGCCAATAATTCCCCGGCATCGTCTGGCCCCACGAGCTGATGAAAAATCTGCATCTCTTTTTTCACTTTGCTGGACTTTTCTCTGGGCGGAAACATGGGATCGAGATAAATGACATCAGGGCATTGTTGATCCGTCAGTGTTTCCAGGTAATCGACTGAGTCCTGACAGACTGTGTTAATACGCCGAAGGATCTCCGCCAGCGGGGGGTCTTCCTCCGCTTTATCAGCAGCCCGAGAAAGCCCGTCGGCAAGCAACGCATAAATAACGGGGTTTCGCTCTATCATGGTCACCTGTGCTCCCAGAGAAGCGAGGATGAAACCATCGCGACCCAGACCCGCAGTAAGATCCAGCAGTTGGGGGCGGAATCCACTACGGCTTAGGCCGGTGGCCTTGGCAATATCCTGCCCCCTGCCGCCACCGTGCAAGCGACGATGACGCGCAGCACCCAAGGCGAATTCACAGCGAACAGGTCCCGGTGCTTTTGGACCCAATTGTTGTAGCGACAACCCCCCATCATCTACAACCAGCGTTAACTGCTCTTGTTCCGTATCAGGTACGTCCTGTGCCGACGCAACAGGCAGGAGCGGTAGTGATAACTCTCTGGAAAGCAAACCGGCCCGGTTTTCGAAACCGGGCCGGGGCCAAATAGCCAGAGACAGTTTAGTGCTACTGGATCGGGACAAGCTCAAGCTCTACCCGACGGTTGGCTTGTCGACCCTCTGCCGTATCATTGCTGGCAACGGGGTAGCGATAACCATAGCCAGTGCTCCACACCCGTCCACTCACAATTCCCTGACTCATGAGCATCTGGCCAACACTGGCTGCACGTCGCTCACTCAGGGTCTGGTTGTATTCTGCACTACCGGTTGAATCCGTGTGTCCGGCAATGCGTATATTGGTTTTATCAAACTCTTTCAGGACAATGGCAACGGACTCAAGTGTGCTATAGAACTCCGAACGAACTTCGTGACGATCCACACCAAAGGTGATACTGCTAGGCATGACAAGGCGGATGTTGTCACCCTCGCGAACAACCCGAACACCGGTCCCCTCCAGTTTTGCGCGAAGTGCGGCTTCCTGACGGTCCATATAATAGCCAATACCACCGCCAACGGCAGCACCTGCCACAGCACCGGTCAGAACCCCCTTCTTGCGGTCCCCGCTACTGGAGGTAGCCGCGCCGATCAAAGCGCCCGACACGGCCCCAATACCAGCCCCCTTCGCTGTGTTGCTTGTCTTTTGTTGTCCGGTATAGGGGTCTGTGGACATACAGGCCGTCAGGGAGATAGCAAGAATGGCTAACAGAATTTTTTTCATGTCACTTCCTCATTAAAACGATAAAACCTACTGAACGTGGATACCTGAAACAATAAACTACTATATTCTTACTAACAGGACAGGCAACGCGTTGAAATTTGTTGCCTTACTTTAATACAAGATACGGTTTCCAGCCCTATGAAAAAGTACATCCTCTTCGTAATTGTGGTCATCGGCACGCTTTTGAGTGGCTGCGAAAAATATACCTTCACCTTTAACGAACAACCTGTTCTAAAACCAACCGAGTTGTTTTCCGGCTACAAAATTCAGGACCAGGCGCTTGCTGTCTGTGTTGAACAGGCGATCAAAGACCACGCCGTGACCCGCGCGAACCAGTTATCGCAACTCAACTGTTCTAACGCTGGTATTGTCACCCTTTCCGGCCTTGAAATTTTCACGGGTCTTATTATCGTCAACCTGGCACAAAACCAGCTTACCTCTATAAAACCGCTGCTCTATTTACCCAACCTCGATAGCATTTCTCTGGAAGGCAACACCTCTCTCGATTGTCCTGATGCGCAACTACTCTCAGAGCAGGTCGAGGGGCAGATTAAACTCCCGACACATTGCTGACACCTAACGAATTGCCATCGGATCAGTTGACAACAAACGATAAATAGTTCTCCAAAGTTACCCACAAATTCTGTGGATAACTTTGTGCACTACTTTCGTAAAACTTCGATGAATCCACGCAAAATGGGGCGCTCAAACAAAATGGCTACTTTTTGATCATTACATAAACCCCTTATAAATCATTAAGTTAAGTAATTAAAAAACTTAAATCAATAACTTACAATAGATTCTAAACATTTACTTAAGGTTATTAGTGTAATTGTGGACAATATAAAACTGATTGATACTGCTTTTGGAGGGCTGACCGGCTTTTCTGCGCTACCGGGCATGTAAATGCAGTCAGGCAACAATACGGCTTTACGACAAAATCGTATTTATACTCGGGATAGTGCCAGCCAATCAACACCATCGTTCTGGCAGGCATAGTGTATAGAAAACAGATCAGATGACAGACTGCTCATCATTGCCTGCACCGCAGCCAGAGAATTGTTCTGCTCACTGATATGACCCAATACCAGCTGTTGTAGCTGGCACGTCTGGATGTTTTGTAACAAATCGAGCGACTGCCGATTATTCAAATGTCCCCAATCACCGGCAATACGCTTTTTCAACGACGGCGGATAGGTTCCGTTAGCCAACATAGCGGCATCGTGGTTACACTCGAGGAACAAACCATGACAGCCTTCGAAATGCTGGATGACATGAGCCGTGATACTTCCCAAGTCAGTTAACACCCCCAGAGACAGATTGTCGCCGCTTCGTACGACGTACTGGACAGGTTCTCTGGCGTCATGGGGCACAGCGACAGGCGTTACAGCAAGATCACCAATAACAAAGTCCAGGTGACTGTCTATCAGTTTTAGATCAATCCCGGAGAAAAGCGAAAAGGACAAGGCTCGGTGGGTACCCGCCGTCATATAGACCTTCAATCCGTACTTCCTAGCCAATGGAAGGACACCTCGGATGTGATCCCCATGCTCATGGGTCACCAGAATGGCATTGAGGTCACTGGGCTGTGTGCCCAGCCTTTCAAGTCGCCTTTCCGTTTCCTTGATTGAAAACCCACAATCAATCAACAACCGGGTTGAGCCGACATCCACAATCGTAGCGTTACCCCTGCTGCCGCTCCCCAGTGAAGCAAACCGCATAATCAGCTCAAATTGCCGCGAATTACCTTGAGCAATTTAATAGCGAGTGAGCGCTCCAGCTTATCCCTGCTCTTATCAGCTATCCGCACCTCCACTGTCTGCTCATTGCGAACCAACTCGACCCAATACTCGACAGGGGGCACTTTTTCGACTTTATTGCCAAGATTGAGCACCCATTCCTTGAGCGTCTGCCCCTGCTCTTCAGCAACAATTTCCTGAAACTCAACCTGTAATCTACCCGCCGAACGATTTTGATCGATGATGGTGTAACCGCCCCGGGAGAGCGAGTTGAGCAGAGACGCCCAGGCCCTGTCATAGTTGAGATTCATCTTGATGTAGGGATCAGTATCTGGGGAAGAGACTACCTCGACCTGTTCCTGGCCACCAATTGTCTGGGCCAGCAGTGAAACGCTGCCGCTGTTAATTTCATTGGCGAGGGAGTTGGAAACGATTTCGACAAATTCCAGTTCCCGGGAATCATCCATCGATTTTTCGGGCCAGGAACCCGCGTCGCCTTCCCTGCCAATGGGCGCAGACATCTGCAAGAGGCTGACTTCCGTACTGTTGACACCAATACCAGGAACTATTTTAAAGCGAAAACGGTGGCTCCTGTTTTCATCGTCCTTGAATTGCAGCCAACCCGTTTCGATAATGCCACTGCTGGCATCAACCCGGGTCGTGGGCACACTGCTGCGCGAGAGAATATTTCTGATTCTTGGCCAAACTTCTTCAGCAGGCTTGTTAACCTCTATCCATCGGCTGCCTGAGAACGTCTCAATTTTTACTGTTTCCTCAAAAACATTTTCCGAGAGTGGCTGCGGCCTGGGAACAACGAAATAGTCTGAACCCGCCCCAGCATCAGGGACTGCAGGAACATCATAAAGCTGACCGATTGCACCTGAGCTTTTGCCCTCGGGTACAACCATGGGCGGGACTTCCTCTGAGAGCAGATAATCATTACTTTTGTCGCGAACCAGATTATTTCCGCAACCAGCCATTGCCAGTAACAGCATAATCACTGATAGCTTTTCCAGTGTTGCCTTCATCCAGTGAACTCCGAATTTACTGTTTGTACACCGCTCAGCAGATCAGCCTGCTCAAGAGCTCTGGTAACTTTTAAATGATAGGCCGCAGACAACTCAGTGAGCGGGAGACGTATGGCATGCTCCATCAAACCCATTTCCGCTACAGCCCATTTGACTGGGATGGGATTGGATTCGACAAACATCGCTTCATGGACAGGAATGAGTCGCTTGTTGATATCACGCGCTGCATCCACCTCGCCGGCGAGCGCCAAACGACACATCTCAGCCATTAATCTGGGGGCAACATTGGCCGTAACAGAGATGTCACCATGGCCACCCCTCAGGATCAATTCCAGCGCAGTGAAGTCATCGCCCGAATAAATGGCAAAACCCTCAGGGCAGGTACTGACCAACTGGTTAACACGATCTAGGTCACCGGTGGCCTCTTTAATACCGACAATATTGGGGATTTCGGCAAGCCTGGCCACAGTGGCGGGGAGCATATCACAGGCCGTACGACCGGGCACATTGTAGAGAATCTGCGGAATATCTACGGCTTCTGCAATTGCTTTGTGGTGAAGATAGAGGCCTTCCTGGGTGGGTTTGTTGTAATAGGGCGTTACCAGCAGGCAGGCATCTGCACCGATCTGTTGTGCTCGATGGGTCCACTCTATGGCTTCTCTGGTCGAGTTTGCACCAGTGCCAGCAATCACGGGGACCCGACCATCGGCGTCTTCGACAATGGCAGCGATGGTCGCCATATGCTCCTGCACATCGAGTGTCGGGGATTCACCGGTGGTACCCACAGCGACAATCGCATTGGTCCCCTGGGCAATATGCCACTCCACCAAACGTTTCAGACAATCCCAGTCAACTTCCTGATTATCGCGAAACATGGGCGTAACCAGAGCAACAATACTGCCGGTGATCATCGGAGGAGCCTCAAAATAGCCAAGAAAAATAGAACGCGTAATGGTACTGACCAGCAACCTGGGGCACAAGCGTTATGAAAAAATTAGACACCGGCTCCAGGGTTAATAACAGAAGACCGAGAGGGTTTGATCCAACCGGCCACCGGTATATCAGACCATTGGGCACGACAGAGTTCTCCATCCTGGCAATGCTTGATGCTTTCCGGCCCATCATCCATCATTTCCAGTTTCGTCTGGTCTGGGCAGACTCTGTTATTTGCTACTTTTGGGATAGGGTCTTGACTCGCCGGGCGGGCGGGTTTTAAAGCGCCGGTGAATCCACATATACTGATCCGGTTGCTCGAGAATCATCTTCTCAACCTGCCGGTTAACCGTTTCAGCGTCTGCCAGATCATCACCTGTCGGAAAATCCTGTAAGGGCGGATGCACTTTAATCAGATAACCCCGACCATCGGGCAACCTCACCTGAGAGAACGGCAGAACAAGGGCGTTGCCGGTTTTGGCAAAACGTGCAGTAGCCGTGACCGTAGCTGCCGGAACCCCAAAAAATCGGGCAAACACGCTCTGTTTGCGCCCATAATCCTGATCGGGGGCATACCAGATAATTCTGCCCTGGCGAAGTGCCTTGAACATACCGCGAATGTCTTCCCGCGGATAAACCACCCCCAGCGGGTCTCTTGCCCGACGTCCTTTGCTCTGCACATAGTCATACACAGGATTTTTATGGGGGCGGTACATGCCATCAATCGAGTGTCTCGCCGATAGGGCAGACGCGCCGATTTCAAGCGTGGTGAAGTGAATGGCCATCAGCAGCGCCCCCCTACCCTGCAAGCCATCAATATGCTCCAGACCCTCAAAGGTAATCAGCTTATTAAGCCGTTGTGTGGGCCACCACCAGGCCATACCAATTTCAAAAAAAGCAATGCCGTAACTGATAAAATTCGCCCGCAGCAACGACTGGCGCTGCGATTCTTCCATCTCGGGAAAGCACCATCGCAGGTTGATATCTGCAACTTCTCGACGATAGCGGCTTCGCCAGAACATTATCCGGCCGATGCACCCACCCAACCAAAGCAACACCGGATACGGAAGGACCACCAACAAACGCCAGCAACCCAAGCTTAACCAGGTCAGCCAATAACGGGGGTGGAGAAAGCGCCACTTGAAATCATGGTTATTAATCATGTCAATTACTGATCAAAGGGGATAGCCATTATAAAGACGTTGACGTGTAAAACCATGCGTGGGGCGCGGGTTGAAGCTGAAAACACTAGCCCCTGAAACGGGCATCGAGCTGATCAACCAACTCGGCCCAATCGGCATCTTCACTGATAGCCTCTTCCAGAAACGCTCTCTGAGCCTCATTCCAGAACAACGCTTCAGCCAACCTCGCTTCAGGGGGCAGTGGCTGGTGTAGAGCAATAAAAAGCTCAATGGCGGCTGCGGTGGAGGGCAACCCCAACTGGTCAAATAGCGTAGACAAGGAATGAACGCTGGTATCCATACATGTCTTATAGGCGCTGCCGCAGTTATTGGCAATGTTACTTGAAGCAATTCATGTTCACATGAAACTGCAGCAACAGACCGCGCTGAGACATCATTGGCAACAAACCGCTCGACTTTATATAACACCGCTTACAGAAACCCGCCATTTGACTCCGCTGACGAACAAATACTTAGATCAATCCCCTGATGGGAACCACCGGCTCGACATCAGCCTCGTAATCCACGCTGTCAATATCAAAGCCAAAGAGCTTGAGAAACTCATGCTTGTAGCCCTTTATATCGGTCAGCTCAGCCATATTTTCATTGGTGACTTTCAACCAGTCATCGCCAACCCGCTGCTGAATTTCCGGGCGGAGTTCACGTTCGTCCACCCGAATTCGTCCTTCGCTGTCCATACGAGGGGAGTCGCTGTAAAGACATTCTGTGTAGAGACGATATAGCTGTTCAATACAGCCTTCATGACTGCCATCTTTCTTCATGACCTTGAACAGCAGCGCCAGATAAAGCGGCATGATCGGTATCGCAGAGCTGGCCTGCGTCACCACTGCCTTCAGCACCGCCACGCGAGCATCACCACCGACGGTCGCCAGTTTTTCACGGATTCCCGTAACTTTCTTGTCCAGATCTTTTTTAGCCTGGCCAATCGTACCGTGCCAATACAGATCCCAAGTAACTTTTTCACCTACATAGGTAAATGCTGCCGTTTTCGCACCAGCCGCCAGCACATCAGCCGCTATCAGAGCATCGATCCACATTTGCCAATCTTCTCCGCCCATGACCGCTACGGTGTTGGCAATCTCCTGCTCTGTGGCTGCTTCCAGCGAAAAATCCTGAACTTCTTCCTTATCCGTGTTGATACCCCGCAGGGTTACATTCTTTCCGATGGGCTTAAGGGTTGAATTGAATACTTCACCCGTCTTCGGATGCTGTCGTCGCGGAGACGCCAGACTGTAGATCACCAGATCCACCTGTCCCAGATCAGATTTGATCGTATCAATTGTCTTTTGCTTTATCTCATCGGAAAACGCATCCCCATTGATACTTTTCGCGTAAATACCCTGCTCGTCGGCAAACTTGTGAAAAGCTGCCGAGTTATACCAACCGGCTGAGGCGGGCTTTTTCTCAGCACCTTCCTTCTCAAAAAAAATGCCAAGTGTTGAAGCTCCGCAGCCAAACGCTGCCGTGATCCGCGCGGCCAGGCCGTATCCTGTGGAAGCACCTATCACCAGCACCCGTTTGGGGCCATCTATCGGCCCCTGACGCTTGATGTAATCAATCTGTTCTTTGACATTTGCCTCACAGCCAACCGGGTGGCTGGTAATACACATAAAACCGCGAACTCTCGGTTTAATAATCATTGCCTATCTCCACAGGAACCCCGAGGGGTGTCAGTTAAAATAATGCCGCAATGATACCCCGAAGGCAGCAGCGCTCCAAGAAACCTCCCGGAATGCGTATTAAAGGAATTGCCCCACTGGTACTATCCCGTTAAATTGTACTTTCAAACCCGTGTATACCGGAGATTACTGGTTATGACCTACTATGAAGAGCTCGCAAAACTGGTCTTGCGCATCGCTGTCGGGCTGCTCGTTTTATTACACGGCATTGCCAAAATCCTTAATCCGGATTCGCTGGGGTTTATTGGTAGCAAGCTGGCAGAGTTTGGCATGCCGTCAGAGATTGCCTATGCCGTCTATCTCGGTGAGGTATTAGGTCCGCTGATGATTATTTTCGGTTATTTCGCCAGGGCCGGGGCCCTGTTGGTCATTGGCAATATGTTGGTAGCTATATTGTTGGTCCATGCCGGCGAGCTTTTCCAACTAACCAATCATGGTGGCTGGGCGCTGGAACTACAGGGCCTCTATCTTTTAGCAGCACTGGCTATCGCGCTACAGGGCAGCGGCAAGTATGCCATTCGCCCGGACTGATCCTCAGGGCACAAACAACGCAGGGTTGCCTGTAACTGAGGGCTATCGATCTGTTAGAATTAAACATTTCCAGACCCTCGGTAGAGGTGAGTAAAAAACCCCGAACTATTCCAATAACACTACCTGCCCGCTGACAGGACTCATAACCATGAAACTCGCAGACAAAGTTCTCGCCGTCAACAATGATCTCCCTATCCGCACTGATGCGCCTGTGCACAGTGGCAAAGTGCGTTCAGTCTACTGGCTTACAGAAAAAGACAGCCTCAGACTGATAGAGCAACAGGGTTATGATGTGGCGCCCGGTGCACCACTTGCCATCATGGTAATCAGTGATCGCATTTCTGCATTTGACTGCATTTGGCATGGCGAAGGCGGCATGCATGGCGTCCCAGGCAAGGGGGCGGCACTGAATGCCATTTCGAACCACTGGTTCAGGTTGTTTCGCGAGAAGGGCCTGGCAGACAGCCACATTCTGGATATCCCGCATCCCCTGGTCTGGATTGTACAAAAAGCCCAACCTGTCATGATCGAGGCTATCTGTCGCCAATACATTACCGGCTCCATGTGGCGTGCCTATGCCAAGGGAGAGAGGGAGTTCTGCGGCATCCAGTTGCCGGACAATCTGAAAAAAGATCAGAAGCTGCCAGAATTACTGATTACGCCATCCACCAAAGGCATACTGACGGGTTTGCCGGGTGTTCCAGAAGCGGACGATGTGAACATCACCCGACATGATATTGAAAGAAACCATGCAGCCTTCAATTTTCGCAGTATTGACGATATCGATCTTTACGAAAACCTGTTGCGGGAGGGGTTCGATGTCATCAGCCGTGAATTGGCTGCACTGGATCAGATTTTTGTGGATACCAAATTTGAATTTGGCTACGTCAAAGACAAAACCGGTACCGAAAAGCTGATTTACATGGACGAGGTTGGCACTCCTGACTCATCCCGTATCTGGGACGGTCAGAGCTATCGAAACGGCGAAGTGGTCGAAAACTCAAAAGAAAGTTTCCGGCAATTGCTGCTCAAACACTTCCCGGATCCCGACATCCTACTCAACAAAGACCGGATGACCGAACGCCAGGCACTGGCCAGAAACAACGAGCTGCCCGCGGATGTTTTGCTTGAAGTTTCCAGAACGTATGTTTCGATCGCCGAAAAGATCATTGGGGGAAAACTACACCTCCCTGACAGGCCGAAAGCAGAAATCATGGATATCCTCAGTAGCCGATACAATCTCATTGTCTAAGTTTTAATCTGGTCATGTTGCCTGACCAATTAGTCTGCAGGCGAGGTTGAGCGCCCTTTGATTCCATCTCCCAGCTGCAGAGCACTTGGCTCCGTCAAAGACGAATGTCTATCCAGGACTCCCAGGTCCAGCAAAGGCGAGGCATCAATATGCTCAGCATCCATCATTTGGGCGACTCTCTGTAGCGCAGAAACAATCATGGCCTGCTCCCAGTCACTGAGATTGGCATACTGGCGTGAAAAATGTTGCTGCAAGGGTGTGGGTGCATTCTTCAAAACATGAACTGCCTTCTCTGTCAAAAAAGCATGCACTTTGCGTTTGTCTGTCGATGACCGGACGCGGTAAACCAATTGTCGCTTCTCGAGTCGATCAATAATGGTGGTTACCGTTGCCTGACTCAGACTGATTTCGGCAGCCAGTTCACCAATTGTCACCTGCCCCCGATCACGAATCGCCTGCAGTAACAAAATTTGCGGCACAGTCAGACCGGACGTTTTAGCCAGGCGTTTTGAATATAGGTCTGTCGCCCTGATAACCCGCCGCAGTGCAACCAAGACCTGTTCGATAGAACCACCTCTCATAATCAATTTATACCGCCCTGTTATGGAATACATCCACTCTGTCGCCAGCCCCCAGGGCGGTGCCAAACTGGACATTTTAATGCTTTTGAGTATAATATTTAGAGCTCTAATTATATAGTTTAATTATTTTTAGAAATAAGGAAGTCATTTTTGGCTTCCAAATAAAATGAAAAATTTTCACAAGAAAATATTATTTGAGCTATAACTTTTATTAATAACGGGAATTTTGTCACTTCTTATGGACCGTAAAATAACACTTCGTCCACCAACGCCGGAGGACGGCGTGCGGGTACACCAACTGGTTGCCCAGTGTCCTCCTCTCGACCCTAACTCCATCTACTGCAACCTACTGCAATGTACTCATTTTTCAGGTACATCCGTGGCAGCTGACATTGAAGGAGAACTGGTCGGTTTTATCTCGGGTTATCGCCCACCACAACAAACCAGCACACTGTTTATCTGGCAGGTCGCTGTCGGCGAAAAAGCACGTGGTCAAGGTCTCGCCTCTCGGATGTTGGTTAATATTCTCGCCCGCGATGAGTGCAAAGAGGTCGATCACCTTGAGACCACTATCACTGAAGACAATCAAGCTTCCTGGGCATTGTTCCAGGGATTGGCGGACAAATTACAAGCGCCTCTGACCCAGTCTCCACAATTCGACCGTGAATTGCATTTTGCCGGTCAGCATGACACAGAGGTATTGGTCAGAATCGGTCCATTTAAGCAGCCCGTGACCACTGAAGCCTAATTCCAGAAAGGACTAATTGAGGAAATCATGAAAATTTTTGATGAAATTGAATCTGAAGTACGCAGTTACGCCAGAGCCTTCCCGCGTTTATTCAACAAGGCCCAGGGCGAATTTATCTATGACGATGAAGGTAACCAATATCTGGATTTTCTGGCCGGCGCCGGCTCGTTGAATTATGGGCACAACCACCCGGTGTTCAAGAAAAAACTCCTGGAATATATAGAGCGGGATGGCATTACCCAAGGCCTTGATTTACACACACAAGCCAAAGGTGAGTTTCTGGAAAGCTTTAACGAGAACATCCTGAAACCCAGGAATTTCAACTATATTGTCATGTTTACCGGCCCGACCGGGACCAACGCAGTTGAGGCATCTCTCAAGATCGCACGCAAATATACCGGCCGCGAGAACATTATCTCCTTCACCAATGGCTGGCACGGCCAGACACTCGGCGCTCTGTCCGTCACAGGTAACGCGACCCACCGTGGCGGTGCTGGCATTACATTGCCGGGCGCCACAAGAATGCCTTATGACGGCTATCTCGGTGATGATTTTGATACCACCAATCTGTTGGACAAAGTGTTGTCAGACTCCAGCAGTGGTGTCGACAAGCCCGCAGCGGTTATCGTCGAAACGGTACAGGGCGAGGGCGGCATCAATGCTGCTTCGATGACCTGGCTCAGAAGCCTGTCGGAAATCTGCAAGCGCCATGAGGTATTGTTGATTATCGATGACATTCAGGCTGGCTGCGGTCGTACCGGGACCTTCTTCAGTTTCGAAGAAGCCGGCATTTACCCAGACATTGTCACCCTGTCCAAGTCACTGAGTGGTTACGGTCTGCCATTTTCTGTGGTTCTGATGAAACCGGAGATTGATGAATGGAAACCGGGCGAGCACAACGGTACTTTCCGGGGTAACAACCACGCATTTGTCACCGCCAAAGCGGCCATCGACCACTTTTGGAAAGACGACAAATTTGCCAAGGAAATCCAGCAAAAAGGCGATTACATTGCCGACCGGGTAGACAAGATCGTCAGCGAATACGGTGAAGGAAACTTCAACTCTCACGGTCGCGGTATGTTCAGGGGCATCAACTGTGTCAGTGGCGAACTGGCTGAGCAGATTACCCGACGGTGTTTCCAGAAAGGGTTGATTATTGAGACCAGCGGTGCAGAGGACCATGTGGTCAAGTTCCTCTGCCCACTGACAATCCGCCAGGAAAACCTGCAAAAAGGTATCGATATTCTCGAGGAAGCAATCAAGGAAGTCTGTGCCAAAGCAGACTCCATCCCCGAGGAAAAAGATTTTTTCGAAGGCGATTATTCGGTCAGCGATGAAGTTGACAAGGGCACGCCGAAAAGAAACGGGTCTAACCCGATTTCTGCCTGATAGATACCGGGGCCTATCTCCGGTCAATACAGGATATTCACTTATCTGGCGGGGTCAGCCCCGCCTCGTTACAGACAACCGAGGTCACAATGATAGTCAGACAACTACAGGAAGCAGAAAAAACCTCTCGCAGAATTGTTTCCCCCGACGGCAACTGGGAAAGCACGCGGATGCTACTCAAAGATGATCAAATGGGATTTTCTTTCCACATCACAACAATCTATGCCGGAGCCGATTTCCGTATGCATTACCAAAACCACCTGGAATCTGTTTACTGCATTTCAGGGGAGGGTGAAGTGGAAACACTGGACGACGGAAAAAAATATTCGATTAGCCCCGGAACCCTCTATATTCTTGATAAGCACGACCGCCATATTCTGCGATCCTTTAAAGAAATGACAATGGCCTGCGTCTTCAATCCTCCGCTCAATGGCAAGGAAGTACACAACGCCGAGGGTGCGTATGAGCTGGATGCAGATTCGGTCAGCCAATGAGAGGCGAGACTCACTCCAGCTCAGGAAAATGGAAAAAGATGCAACAGGAGACAGTCCTTTAATGAGTTTTCACAGTGTGGAAAAAATCGGCGGCACTTCAATGAGCAACTATGCCGCTGTCAGAGACAATATTATTCTTAAACCCACAGGCGATACGCTTTATCAGCGTATCTTTGTGGTGTCCGCCTATGCCGGCATAACGGATCAATTGCTTGAGCATAAGAAAACGGGCAAAGCTGGTGTTTTTGCTTCATTTGCCAATGGTGTCAATGACGATAGCTGGCTGGATCTTCTTAATGAATTAAGAACCCAGGTTATTGAAATCAACAGCAATCTATTCGACGATCCGGAAATGCTCGCCGATGCCAACCGGTTTATTGGTGATCGGCTCGACGAGGCCGAACACTGCCTGAGCGATCTGAAAAAACTTTGTCAACACGGCCACTTTGCACTGGATGTCCACCTGGCAACCGTCCGCGAAATGCTGGCCAGTATCGGTGAAGCACACAGTGCCTGGAATACTGCCCGGCTGCTTCAGAGAGATGGTGTCAATGCCTGCTTTGTGGATTTAACCGGCTGGAAAACCACGCGACACATGTCGCTGGATGAACGAATTAAAGTCACTTTTGAGGACATAGATCTCGAGAGCCAACTACCCATCGTCACCGGCTATGCCCACACTCAGGATGGACTAATGTCCAGTTTTGACCGCGGTTACAGTGAAATGACGTTCAGCCGTTTGACCGTGATCACGAATGCCCGAGAAGCTGTCATCCACAAAGAGTTTCACCTCAGCAGTGCCGATCCCCGCATAGTGGGCGACGACAATGCCGTACCCATCGGACGCACCAACTACGATGTGGCTGACCAACTGGCCAATCTCGGCATGGAGGCGATTCACCCCAAGGCTGCCAAAGGTTTGCGTCAAAACAATATCCCTCTGCGCGTCAAGAATACTTTTGAACCGGAGCACGCCGGGACGTTGATTACCAGTGACTATATCAGTGAGAAGCCTCGCGTCGAGATTATTGCAGGGTGTCGGGGAGTTCACGCCATTGAACTGTTTGACCAGGATATGGCCGGCAATTTCAGCCGTTATGACACAACTATCCTGGGGTGTATCAGCCGGTTCAAGGCACATGTGGTTTCAAAGGATATCAACGCAAACACGATCACCCATTACCTGTCTACCAACCTGAAAACAGTGAAACGCATTTGTCGTGCACTGGAAGAACAATTTCCCGATGCGGAAATCAATAATCAGGAAGTTGCAATCGTATCGGCCATCGGCAGTGACATGCAGGTGCCCGGGCTATTGGCCAAAACAGTAGGAGCACTGGCGGAAAAGGATATCAGTGTGTTGGCAATGCACCAGTGCATGCGCCAGGTCGACATGCAGTTTGTTATCAACCAGGACCGCTGGGAAGATGCCGTACGAAGCCTGCACAGATGCCTTGTTGAGGTACACGATCACGGACGCGCCATATGCCTCGCATCCTGACTTGCAAGCCAGCAACCTCTACCCAGTTTTTCGGGACCAACACACCGGGGTGTGCGGTACACTCGCGCACCCCGCCAAATATATCGGGCAAGACCCGACAACGCCTTTGGCCTTCCAAACCGTGAATTATCCGATCCTTCGGGTAGTCGCACCGTACCCCTGGACAGCCTGACAGCACCATGATTCTCTCCTTCCTCTGCTTCCTCTTGATGTTCACCCTTGTAGGGGTTCTCTCCGCAAAGAAAAGTCGGGGAACAAAGCAGGATTATTACCTGGCCAGTAACACCGTCCAGCCATGGCTGGTTGGGCTGTCCGCTGTTGCCACCAATAACAGCGGTTACATGTTTATCGGAGTAATCGGTTACACCTATGTCGCTGGATTATCGTCTGTGTGGCTGATGCTGGGCTGGATCAGCGGCGATTACCTCGCCTCTCGATTTGTTCACGCCAGACTCAGGGATGCCGCACCGCGAACCGGTGAAGTGAGCTATGCCGGGGTTATCAGCAACTGGTACGGCAAACGAAATTCTGCCCTACAGCGGACCATGGGGTTAATTTCATTGTCGTTTTTACTGGTATACGCCAGTGCCCAGCTGGTCGCTGGCAGCAAGGCGCTTCATGTTCTATTCGACTGGCCCATGTGGGCTGGGGCGACACTCTCCGCTTTTCTGGTGACCCTGTACTGTATTGCCGGCGGCATTCGCGCATCAATCTGGACAGACGCGGCGCAATCCATGGTGATGGTTTTAGCGATGGGCTTGCTACTGGTTATAGCCACCAGTTCCCTGGGCGGTGTTGACCAGGCACTTATCGAGATGGACGCTATCGACGGGTTTATGAGCTGGTTCCCAAGTGATCTGCCTTTCCCGGGTGTACTGGGGGCATTACTGTTCGCCGCCAGCTGGTTATTTGCCGGTCTCTCAATTATCGGTCAGCCCCACATTATGGTGCGCTTCATGGCACTGAACGATAATCGCAAAATGAACCAGGCACGACGCTGGTATTATGCGTGGTACGTGATGTTTTATGCCATGGCGACCGCAGTTGGCATGCTTTCGCGGGTATACCTGTCAGATGCGGCAAGTTTTGATGCCGAGCTCGCACTACCGGTGTTGGCCCAGGCACTGTTCCCCCCCGTGCTGGTTGGATTAGTGCTGGCAGGTATATTTGCAGCCACCATGTCGACAGCGGACTCACTGGTTCTCGGCTGTTCGGCAGCCATCACCCACGATCTGTTACCCCACAATGTTGAACGCACCAGTGTCATGAAGGGTATTACTGTGCTCGTAACAGCCTTTGCACTGCTATGGGCTTTGCTCAACAGTCAGAGCGTTTTCAGCCTGGTAGTAATGGCATGGTCTGGCCTTGCAAGCGCTTTTGCACCCTTACTGATTATCCTATGTCTGGGAGGGAAACCGGGATCCGGAGTGAGCATCCTGGCCGTCTGCTCGGGGCTTCTGGTCGCACTGGGCTGGCGCATGATGGGGTGGCACGATTTCGCCTATGAGGGCATGCCAGGTATTCTGTCGGGTTTGTTAATCCTGTGCGGAGCCCTTTTTCTATCCAGAAGAAGGGAAGCCCAACTCACTCAATCACTGTAGACCCGCGGAACCCTGCGGGGCATCCTGGTTAACAACTCATAACTGATCGTACCCGCACAACCCGCCACTTCGTTGACGGAGAGGCCTTTACCCCAGAGAATCACTTCATCCCCCACCGCCACCGTCGGCAAGTCCGTGACATCCACCGTTATCATGTCCATAGATACGCGGCCCACCATCGGGCAACGCTGGTTATTGACCAGTACCGGTGTGCCATCTGGTGCATGTACCGGATAACCATCGCCGTAGCCGATTGCAACCGTGGCAATCCTGCTGGACCGTTGCGCCGACCAACGCGCACCGTAGCCCACTGACTCCCCCACAGGGACATCTCGCAGAGCAATGACCGAAGAGCACAACGTCATGACAGGTTGCAATCTGTCGGCTTCCACATGAGGAACAGAAAAAGGAGAACTACCATAAAGCATGATCCCCGGCCTGTTCCAATCAGCGTGGGTCTCCGGCCAACCGAGTAGCCCCGCAGAGTTATCGAGACTCAACGGCACGGTATCGGCGTTTGCCAAGCTGGCCACACCTGCCTTGAACTGCTGTATCTGTCGATAAGTCAGATCACTTGCCAACTCATCGGCACAGGCAAAGTGCGTGGCAATCACAATATCGCTGGCAACATTGCGGCTGGCGGCCAACGTCCGATAGGTAGACTCAATATCGTCAACCGCAATACCCAGTCGGTGCATGCCGCTATCCACACAAATCCAGACAGTTACAGGGGTTTTCAGCGATGCTCTCAAAATCGACTGTTGTTGCTGTTTATTCACCACTGAGAGCCAAAAACCCAATTCAGCGGCCAGAGGTATCTCGTCGTCGGAGAAAGTCCCCTCCAAAAGGCAAACAGGCTTGGTGATGCCCCCTTCACGGAGCTCGACTGCCTCCTCCAAACAGGTAACGCCAAAGGCGGGAACCAGCGGCTCAAGGGCGCGAGCAACAGGCAACACACCATGCCCATAGGCATTGGCTTTGATAATGGCCATTGTGCGGGAATTGGGGGCCAGACCGTTTGCCAACTCGCAATTGTGCCTGAGGGCAAGGAGATCGATATAAGCTTTTGTTGGTCTCGACATAACGCTTTCACCAAAAAGTACAGGCGGGCTGATGCACTCGATTAATAATTAAACTTACCAGCCGTATAAATGCGCTGAGCAGCCAGCCAGACATCGCCCACTTCCCCGCCACCGACGGACCTGCCATCGACTTCAATGACGGGCACCAGTTCTTTTGAGGAACTCGTCAGCCAGATTTCGTCCGCATTGAGCACTTCTTCCATTGAGACAGGTCGTTCCTGCACGGCAATAGATCCGTCTTTGCGCAGTAGCTCCAACAGAATATGGCGGGTAACTCCCGGTAATTTCTGGCTATCCAGCACCGGAGTAATAACTTCGCCGTTTTTAACGATGTAGGCATTACAGGCACTGGCTTCTGTCAGCTCACCTCGCTCATTGAACAGCAGAATTTCATCAGCACCCTGCTGAAAACCCTGCTGAAAGTGCATGACGTTACCCAGCAATGCAGTGGACTTGATGTGGCAGCGATCCCATCGCAAATCGCGATCAGTGATAACCCGGTAGGGTTTAACCCGATTTTTATCGGCCACCGGTGCAGCGGGAATCACATAAGTAAAAGCAAAAATGGTAGGGGTTATATTTTCCGGGTAAGCATGAAAACGGCGGACATCGGCGCCGCGACTCACATGCAAATAAAGGCCGAGATTACCACCACCATTTTTATCGATGAGTGTATTACAAACCGTGCGCCACTGGTGTTGCGACCAGTCAAGTGTTAAGTCAATGGACCTCAGACCGTTCAGCATCCGCTGCATATGCAGTGAAAAACCGACGATCTTGCCATCATAGGAGGGCAACACCTCATAAATACCATCGCCAAACAAAAAGCCCCGATCCATCGGCGAAATACGGGCTTCGGCCATTGGCAGATAGGCACCGTCGAGATAAACAATACTCATTAAGTTACCTTGTATCTCGCCGAAATAAAGCGGGCCAGCGGGGTCATAAAGCGGCAAATCTTAGCAGTGGGTATCCAGACAGGCAAAGTAAATTCCCCAGCAATTCAGCCTGGCCCCTCAACACGGCTAACACCGATCAAATCACGCAACGCATTAACCAGAGCCTTGCCCGTTTCACTGGGCAGGCCGTCTTCTGTCAGTGTGTTATCGAGGGTAACGCCATCGATACTGCCCCGACAGGCCAGGTATTCAAGTATGGCCCGGTTATCCCAGTCCGTCAGATAGTCTTCTCCAGCACAATAGGACATCATGGCCACCAAGCCGAGTGCCGCCCAGTTCGATACATCCGCTATCACCAGCTCGTCACAGGTGGTTACCGACGGAATAATGGCCAGCTCACTGAGTTTATCGAGCACATTACCCATGCCGATCTCATTGCCACCATCACCCAATGCAATGACCGGACAATTCGAAAGCTCAAGAAAGACATCAAAGCAGAGGGTGCCGGAGCTGATATCCTCGCCGCGCATATTGTAATAATGTCCGTCAGCTGCGGGCCCGGGAAGTTCGATACTGACCATGAGCTCTGGCTGGCAATACGCTAACAGGTCGGCCACCTGCTGGCTGAGCCCTGTGGGACGACCAAGGGACACGCGCTCCACGCAATAATCACCGCCTATGGCATTAGCCAATACATCGCCACAAACCAGTATCGGCTCGGCACCGGTCTGTTCAAGCACTCGATAAAGAGCAATTGCGCCGGCCGGTCCATCGGACTCAAACGTGTCCAGCACAGGAAAACCCGTACCGATCAATACCCGGCCAGAACAACTCAACAACCGTCTGGCTGCCCGCAGACAGTAGCCGGGTTTAAGGCTGGACTGAACGGATTGCATTCCCCGCAGATTGCGAGCCACCAGCAGGTTTTCAATGCTTTTACTAACTGCCAGCTCACGCCGAATATCATTCATAAGCCACCAATAAATTAGCCCTCAGTCACAAACCTCGGGGTTTATTTGTCTGTACATGCTGTCCGCCGCCAGCCGAATGTGACGAGCCTCCGCCATCGTGACGGACTTAAAAGATACCAGACCACCCGGTTTTAATTGCGCCAGTTGTGACATATCCAACGACATCACCGAACCCAGCTTCGGGTAACCACCGATGGTCTGACGATCATGCATCAGTATGATAGGCAAACCATCCGGTGGGATTTGTATTGCACCCAAGCAAACACCTTCGGATAAAAGATCGGGAATATCAATATCTATGGGTGGCCCCGCCAACCGACATGCCATCCGGTCGGACTGACTCAACAATCGATACTCACTGGCAAAAAAATGCTGCTGCTGGTCGTTTGTAATCAATTCTGACTGGTAACCACTCACCACCCTCAAAATTACGCGGCCACCATAAACCGGTCGATAGCCACGTGCCAGCGAGAGGCATTGACGACTAGAGGTGTCTGCACAGGGTAAATGATCCCCAGCCTGCAGCGGATTACCGGACAAGCCTCCCACGCCTTCGCGAACGACCGTCGCCGTACTGCCGAAGGTTGCCGGGATATTGAAGCCATCAGCCACCGCCAAATAGGCACGCATACCCCTGCGGGCATAACCCAACGCCACCCTGTCACCGGATTTTACCCGTTGGCTACGCCAGCTCTCCTTTGGTTGTCCGTTAATGGTCAGTGGCATATCTGCACCACAGAGGGCAAAAATCGTGTCTGCCTGGCATTCAAGTTCCAGACCGCCAATGGTCACTTCAAGAGCCGTTATGCCGCGATCATTCCCGCACAACCGATTGGCCCAATTGAAGGCAAGGGGATCGGCCGGACCACCGGTGGTCAAACCAAACCGGTTATGGCCGAAGCGGCCTGCATCCTGGAGAAGAGTCAGGACACCGGGGCGATTCACACGAAAACCACCTTTCATGCTAACCGGCCACCTCTGGCCAGAAAGGTTTCCCGATTGATACTGAAAAAGCGTACCCGGTCACCCACCTGAAGCGGCATACCGGGTTCGCTGAGGGGATCGAACATCCGCTCCGGACAAAGGCCAATCAAATTCCAGCCACCGGGGGAGTCCACCGGATATACTGCAGTCTGTCGCCCGGCTATACCCACGCTACCGCGGGGCACCAAAGTCCTGGGTGTATCCAGTCTGGGCATGACAATGCGCGAATCAACCTCCCCAAGGTAGGCAAAACCCGGTGCAAAACCTATCGCATACACGAGGTATTCCCGGGATTGGTGCAGAGCGATCACCTCCTCCACCGAGACCTTTTTCACGCGACTGATTTCGGCGAGATCCGGCCCGGACTCCATGCTGTAGTAAACAGGCAATTCAACGAGTTTGCCGTCTGAACTGGAGGCAGCTGGTGCGGCATCCAGCATTTCTGTAATCTGCTGCTCAAGGGTTGCGGCATCGATACACGAGAGATCGAAAATAACCAGTAGCGAGGCATAGGAGGGCACCAGATCAATCAGCACATCGACTAACGCGGACTCCAGCACAGCCGTTGCCTGTCGAACCCGAGCTGACGTATCCGCTGTCACCACCTGCTCAAAATAGATGATCAGCGCATTTTCACTAGCGGGAACGACTTTCATTGCTCAAGCAATGCCCGGATTTCACGAATCACCGCGACGCTTTCCGGATTATCCCCATGAATACACAGGGTATCCGCTTTAATGAACAGCGAATCGCCATCCTCGGTCGTAACCGAGCCATAACGTTTGAGCTGTTTAACCTGAGCGAGCGTTGTTTTCCTGTCGTGGACCGCACCCGGCTCGGAACGGGGCACCAGCATGCCATTGCTGTCATAGCGCCGATCGGCAAAAGCCTCAAACCAGAGTGTAACGCCCAGTGCTTCGGCCTCACGACGGTGCAGTTCGGCTTCAGGCGTGGCTTGCAGGACAAGATGAATCGGTCGATAAAAATCGGCTACGGATAACATCACTGCACGGCGAAGTTGATCATCCACCATCATGTCGTTGTATAACGCCCCATGGGGTTTGACATAGGACAGGGACAGGTTTTGCGAACGACTCATTCCGTCCAGTGCCGATATCTGATAATGCATGAGCGCAACAAGTTCATCATTTGAGCAGGTCATGGAACGACGCCCAAAACCCTCGCGATCAGGATAGCCGGGGTGTGCCCCAACCATCACGCTGTATTTTGCTGCCAGATTGAGCGTCCGCTGTATCATCAGGTGATCACCGGCATGGTAGCCACAGGCAATGCTGGCCTGGTGAACGTAGGGCATCACCGCTTCATCTGCACCAACCAGTCCGTTATCAACGATTTCGCCGAGATCAGCGTTCAACATCAATAACATCACAAACCTCCCTGAAGCCGAGTCATCACATTATCGCCAATTGGCTGTTGAGCAGGTCGGTCACCAGCATGGAGCCGGGGCTTTGAGTAATACACAGCGGTGGCCTGGCCTGCTCCAGCGCGACCTGAGGCGTTACCCCACAGGCCCAGAAGAGGGGTATTTCATCATCATGGACTGTTACCGAATGGCCAAAATCCGGTTTTTCTAGCTGCCCGATACCAATTTGGGTCGGATCGCCCAAGTGTATCGGGGCACCATGCATGCTGGGAAACCGGGTACATACCTGAATCGCCCGGATAGCGTCGGCTGCCTTGAAGGGACGCATACTGACCACCATATTTCCACCAAAGCGACCCGACGAGCGACAGGGTATACTGGTGCGATACATCGGAACGTTGACTCCCTCGGAAATGTTACGAATTTCAAGGCCATCAGCCAGCAATGCCTCTTCAAAGGAAAAGGAACAACCCAGCACAAAAGTCACCAGATCCCGCCGCCAGTAAGCAGTAATATCCACCGGCTCTTCAACCAACTGCCCTCGTTCAAAGACGCGATAACAAGGCACATCCGTGCGAATATCCAGCTCGGCGCCCAGTGACGGCAAACTGTACTGGCCAGCGTCAGAGACGGCGATCAGTGGGCAGGGCTTGGGATTCAACTGGCAAAAGCGCAAAAATTCACCGGCCCAGTCTTCAGGAAGAATGACCACATTGCCCTGCACATAACCGCGGCAATGCCCTGAGGTGTGCCCGGTAAATTGGCCGGATCGGACAGCCAGTCGCAACTCATGGGGATTGGATATTGGCATTTGGAATATTCCTGACCAGAGTAACCTTTAACCGACATTCAACCATCGAACACAGCCGATGACCACAGGTAGGTGGCGATCAAACGTTCCAGGAAGAAGTCTTGTCAACCGCGACGGAGCAACCCAGCAACAACCGGTGGCGTACTGTCAAAACAAGGCACCACCAGTTGAGGGAGAACGGAGGTTTAACCGTCTTCAGGCGGCGCCCACAGATAAGGCTTGTCGCTTTGCCCACTTCGCAGACAACTTATCGGTGCAGGCCAGGCATTTTTCATAACCTCCTGGAAATCCCGCTGACTCAGATGGAGCAGATGATGATGGTCACCTGCCTCAATATAGATATCGTGGCTATCCAGCAAGGCGCTGTCGACAATGACATCCAGCTTGAATGCCTGCCCCAGTCCCGGGATAGCACCTTCGTTGCAGTCGGGAAAAAGCCCTTTCAGGTCACGCTCATCCACTATTTCATACTCGTGCTGGCGACCGTACTCCAGCCACTCCAGTATCAATTTGTTGGAGGCGGGAATTACACACATTGCATAGCGATCGTCCTGCTTGACGACCACCGCTTTTGCCAGTTTTTCCGGGGGGACATGTGCTTCCCGGGCAGTCGCCATCGAGTTACTGGTTTGTGCATGTTTCAGCACTTCATAATTAATTTTTTTGCGGCCGAGATAATCAGCCAATACAGGTGAGATACTCATAATCCGGCACCTCCTGATCAGTGTAAACAGGTTACTTTCAGTATAGTTTGACTGGCGCCGATTCACCCCCACAAAGCACAGAACAATTCGATCTATCGGGTTCATCCCGACAGATGGAATCCAGCTTAATCCTCTTTTTTTACTGCCAATCTCGATCGGGCCATGGCTGGGATACTGAGGGAATTATGCACCCCTCGCTGTTGTTAAGAATTCTTTAAGTATTAGCCACTACTCTGCAAGGTAACCAGGTACCGATCAGGGTATGAACATGCAAGAAATCAGACAAACCAGCCAGGAATATCCCGACAACATCCAGGCCAAACAGTGGTTGCACCGATGGCTTGCCCCGGCGCCGGCACTGAACCTGCACTCACCGCATTCTGAAAGCACCGCGACTGTACAACAGTATATCGCCAGACAGTTTTTTCAAACCTATGGCGCCACGGTGCACGAGTTCCTGCCCATCTTCCTCAGTCTGTCCTGTCGGGATCAACTGTCTGCCGTAACAGGCATCCGGCCTGTCGATGCAAGTCCGCTGTTTCTTGAGCAGTACCTGGACAATCCCATCGAGCTGGAAATCAACCGTTATTCGTCTGTACCCGTAGTTCGCCATCAGATTGCCGAAATCGGCAATCTGGCCGCCACCCAAAGGGGCTCGAGTCAGCTGCTATTCATTCTGCTGGCGGCCACCCTACGGCGAGCCAATTTTGAATGGCTGGTGTTTACTGCGACACCACAGGTCAGGAAAGCCATCGGCAAACTGGGATTTGAACTGCACCCTATCGCGGACGCCAGAGCTTCTCGGTTGCAGACATCCACCGAGGAGGAATGGGGCAGCTATTACCAGACCCAACCAGTTGTGGTTGCCGGACAGCTGGCACAGGCCATAGACGTAATCAACGAGAGAAAAACGTTGCGGGCAGCGCTCTCATTTTATGATGCGCGCATTGACAGCCTGGCCAAAGAACAGCTACAGCTCCGTGGGGTAAATAGTGCCGACTATTCTTTCGCGGCTTGATGGGCTTTATAACGACGACCAGATCGTCGTCAGAGATGCCACACAGGGCCTGACATACGGTTTGTTGATACAACGCTGTGGCGATCTGGCTGCCCTGCTGAAGAAGCACCGGATCGGCAGGCTGGCGTTGCACCTCGATAATAGCCCCGACTGGCTGGTCGTTGATCTGGCCTGCCAGCTGGCCGACATCTGCCTGCTCCCCCTGCCAACCTTTTTCTCCAACAGGCAGGTGCAACATGCTCTGACAGAAACGCCTGTCGATGCCATCGTCACCGGTCCCAACGCTGTGATCGAGCTATCCGGACAGATAGTGGAAACAGTGCAGCTACCCGGTACTGCCAAGCTCTGGCTGAACCGTCTCTCGGCTTGCGAGGACCAGGCTCTCATTCCTGAGAATACCGGAAAAATCACTTACACCTCCGGCTCAACCGGTACCCCCAAAGGGGTCTGCCTCAGCAACCAGCAATTGATCGACGAGGCGATGTTCCTCGGCAGTGCTGTGGGACTATCGAAGCCGCGACACCTCTGTCTCTTGCCATTGAGCACCCTACTGGAAAATGTTGCCGGTATTTATGCACCGCTGCTGTTCGGTGGAGAGGTGATTATCCCCGCCCTGAAGGAAATGGGCATCTCCGGCAGTTCGACAGTTGAACCGTCTGCCCTGATTGAAACCATCACCAGATACCAACCCAACACCCTGATCCTGACACCACAACTCCTGCAACTGCTGGTGGTCAGTGTCCGCAATGGTTGGCAGACCCCGAAATCACTGAAGTTTGTCGCCGTGGGCGGCGCCAAAGTGGCGAGTCAATTGCTGATAGAAGCATGGCAATCAGGCATTCCCGCGTACCAGGGCTACGGTCTGTCAGAATGCGCCTCTGTAGTGAGTCTGAATACACCCCGCGCTCAGATTATCGATAGTTGCGGGAAACCCCTGCAGCACCTGAATGTACAGATTATCGATGGAGAAGTTGTCGTCAGCGGCAATGCCATGCTCGGTTATGCCAATACTCCCTCAAGCTGGGGACAACAGACTATCCACACCGGTGATCTCGGTTATCTCGATGCCCAAGGCTTTCTGCATATTCTCGGGCGACGCAAAAACCTGATAATTTCCAGTTACGGCCGCAACATCAACCCGGAGTGGCTGGAATCCGAGTTTCTCGCATCCCCAATCTTTGCAGACTTTATCGTCTTCGGTGATGCCAAATCACACTGTGTGGCACTGCTGTCGACACGGGATAGCAGCACGACAGATCAACAGATAGATAGCTTCATTCAACAGATCAACCAACAACTGCCAGATTACGGACGCATCCGGAACTGGCAGAGATTACCCACATTATTGACAAAAACCCCTGCACTGATAACGGACAATGGTCGACCAAAACGGGCAGCCATTGCCCAACATTATGCCGGCCAAATTGACCAGCTTTACGACATGCCCGTTGAGGAATCACACGTATGAACGCACTAACATCTCCCCCTTTTTTCGATACGCTGACAACAGCAACAGACCCAGACAAAAGCCAACTGCTCACGGCACCCATTATCCAGCGAGGTCTTGAGGGCCGTATCAATATCGAGGACTACCTCGGGTTTCTGCAACAGGCCTACCATCATGTCAAACACACTGTGCCACTACTGATGGCAGTGGGCTCCCGGTTACCGGAGGAGCAGGAGTGGTTGCGCTTGGCGGTAGCGGAATACATCGAAGAAGAAGTCGGCCATCAGGAGTGGATTCTCAACGACATTGCCGCCTGCGGTTATGACAGTGACGCGGTCAGACGTGGCCAACCCAATTCCGCAACCGAACTGATGGTCGCCTACGCTTACGATACTGTTATGCGCGTCAACCCGGTGGGCTTCTTTGGCATGGTTCACGTACTTGAAGGCACCAGCGTCAGTATCGCCGAAACCGTTGCCGACAATGTCCGCGGGACCCTGGGGCTTCCCCAAAATGCCTTTTCCTACCTGTATTCCCACGGTTCACTGGATAAGGGGCATGTCGCCTTTTTTGAGGGCCTGATGAACCGGATTGAATCGCCACAGGACCAGGCACAGATCATTCATTCAGTCAGGATGTTTTATCGACTTTATGGCGATCTGTTCCGTTCGCTCGACGATGTTTCGCACAACATTCCACGCACCGCCTGACAGAGACGCAATATGGAACTGAACAACAAAGTGATTTTACTGACGGGCGCCACTGGAGGCATTGGTTGCGCGGTAGCCCGGGCATTGGCGGAGGAAGGTGCCTGCCTCAGGCTAGTTGGGCGAAACACAGCGTCATTGGACCAGCTTGCCGGTCAATTGCCGGGAAATCATCAAATAATCGTGGCGGATATCGGCACCTCTCAGGGGCGACATGACATCCTGTCAGGATGTATCGATGGCGGGGGTATTGACCTGCTGATCAATCTGGCAGGCACAACAACATTTCAATGCTTCGAACACCAGTCTGAAGGGAGTATCGAACAGATGCTCAGCACAAACCTGATTGCCCCCATGTTATTGACAAAACAGCTGATCCCCCTCCTGAACAATAGACCGGAGTCAGCTGTGGTCAACATCGGCTCGACCTATGGCAGCATCGGTCACCCCGGCTACGTCGCCTATTGTGCCAGTAAATCGGGCCTGAAAGGCTTTACCGAGGCGCTGCGCAGGGAACTCAGCGACACCGCCATTCGGGTCTTTTATCTGGCCCCCAGAGCGACGGACACCAGCTTGAATTCACCCGCTGCTAACACCCTGAATCGCGCTCTCGGCAACAAGGTCGACCTACCGGAAAAGGTCGCCGACACGCTGGTAAAACTGGTCAAATCCAACCGGCATTGTCAGTGCATGGGATGGCCGGAAAAACTGTTTGTGAAAATTAACGGCCTGCTTCCGAGGCTGGTTGACCGGGCACTGGTTAAAAAAATGCCGCTCATCAAACAAATCCTCAAGAACCACGAAACGACTAAAATCAACACCTAGAGACTCACATTATGAAACACACCATTAAAAACATCATGGCAAGCTCTGTGGCACTGCTTGCGCTGACTGCCAGTTCTGGCTGGGCGGGTGTCACAGAGGAAATCAGCACCCTGCAAAAACGCTGGGCAGAGGTTAACTATCAAATGGAGGGCGAGGCACAGAGCGAGGCCTTTGCCTCGCTCGCAACAGAGGCCGACGCTGTTGTCTCAAAATACCCCGACAGTGCAGCCCCGCTAATCTGGCGTGGTATTATCAAATCCACTTATGCAGGTGCCAAAGGTGGTCTCGGCGCATTATCGCTGGCCAAGTCGTCGAAAGCCGATCTGGAAGCGGCATTGGCAATAGACCCTCAGGCATTGGACGGATCGGCCTATACCAGCCTGGGTACGCTCTACTGCCATGTACCGGGCTGGCCGATTGGTTTTGGCGATGACAAAAAAGCGGAGAAATTGCTACTTAAAGCGCTGGCCATCAACCCCGACGGGATAGACAGCAATTACTTTTACGCCGACTACCTGATCGGGAAAAAACGTTACCAGGATGCCAAGTCTTATTTACTTAAGGCAAAAAAGGCAGCACCGCGCATTAACCGACCATTGGCCGATGCCGGGCGGCAAAAGGAAATCAGCCAGGCGCTGGCCGTTATTGAACAGAAACTGGGAAGCTAATCAGCACAAATGCAAATTCTGTTGGTAGAAGATGATCAACCGCTGGCCCAGGGGCTTAAAGCAGCCCTGAGTAGACAGCATTACACTGTAAATCATGTGGATACGGGAAGAGCCTGTATCCATGTAGTGGAAACGGAACCACCGGATATCATTATCCTGGATATCGGTTTACCGGATATCAATGGCCTGAAAGTCCTCGAATCAATTCGCAGCCGATCGGCTGCGTTGCCGGTATTACTGCTGACAGCCAGAGATACCCTGCACGACAAGGTGACCGGGCTGGACTCCGGAGCCGACGACTATCTGGCAAAACCCTTCGAGATGAGCGAACTCCTGGCCCGCCTGAGGGTGCTCGAGCGCCGACTCAGTTCAGTCAAATCGACCAAAATCACTGTTGGCCCGGTTACTCTGGATACCAGTGATCAGTCAGTTACCTGTCGCGGTGAAGCCCAGGAGCTGTCGCGCCGGGAATATATGTTACTGAAGGCGTTGATGGAAAATGCCGGCCGGATAATGACTCGAAACACACTGGAAGCGAGGCTTTACAGCTGGGGGGAGGAAATATGCAGCAATGCAGTTGAAGTGCACATACACCATCTCAGGAAAAAACTGGGTGCCGACTTCATCAAAACCGTGCGCGGCGTCGGCTACAAGGTCACGGCCCCGTGAGATCAATCCGGCTGTTCCTGATTGCCGCCACACTGGCGGTACTGACCCTGTTCAATTTTGTTGCCGCGTTGCAGGGTTACAGTTCCAGCCTTAAGGAAGCCAACAAGCTGTTTGACCAGCATTTGCGGCAGACGGCAGAACTGATTGCGCGACTCTACGCCGGCCACCCGATAAAGCCCCTTGATGACGAAAGCACGTTGGCCTACCAGGTATGGCGGGGGCAAGAGCTTCTCGCCTCCTTTGGCATTAAACAAACACGACCCATAACAGATTTTTATCCCGGTTTCGGCCATGCCAATTTCGACGGTTATCGCTGGCGAACCCTCGTCTACTATGATCAGGACCACTGGAACTGGATCATCACCGCTGAACGGACGGACTTGCGTTATCGGCTGGCGGAAAGTGTCATCAGTCATGCCATTTTACCGATATTGCTGAGTATTCCCCTGGCCGGCCTGCTGATCTGGCTGATCATCAGTCATGGTCTGAAACCACTTCGAATGCTCTCCCAACAGCTCAAGAACAAGCAGGCCGACGACCTTTCGCCAGTAGTATTACCGGAGCTCAAGAGTGAATTACAGCAGGTCAGCCAATCAATCAATGCATTAATGAGCCGTCTTGAGGTTGCGCTGAACAGAGAAAAGCATTTTACCGCCGATGCCGCACATGAGTTGCGCACCCCCATCAGCGCCCTCAAAATTCAGCTGCACAATCTGGAGGAAGATATCTCTCCGGATAGCGAGGCGTTTCAACAGTTGCGAGCGGGGGTAGACCGTATTCAGCATCTGGTCGAGCAGTTGTTGTCCCTCTACCGCTCTACCCCTGAGCAGCTCGCCCACAACTTCTGCCGTATCAACCTCCATCAACTGGCCCAGGAGGTCATTGCAGAATTGCATGATAAATTTGAAGGCAAACAACAGATAGCGGAGCTTGCCGGACAGCCCTGCATGATAGAGGGTGACCCCTTTGCGTTAACTACCCTGCTTCAAAACCTGCTCAGCAATGCCAGTAAATACACGCCCGCAGGGGGACATATTCTCGTGACGGTCAACGCCGAAGAAAATACGGTGTATCTCAAAGTGGAAGACTCCGGACCGGGTATCGCCCCTGAGGACTACGACAAAATATTCAAACGTTTCCAGCGGCTGAACAATAAACCAGACGGGTCAACAACGCCTGGCTGCGGCCTCGGCCTGACCATCGTCCGCAATATTGCTGATCTTCACCGCGCTCGTATTGAGATAGAACGTTCCTGTTTTGAGAGTGGCACAGCCTTTATTGTCATCTTCACACGAACGGAAGACTAAATGATGAGTAGAAGCATTGGCCGTTTTGTCATGCTCCTCGCCTTCACGCTTGGCATAGGCAGTAATACCAGTTTCGCGGACACACCGATAGTCGAACTCAGAATCCGCAATCACCTGTTTTTTCCGGATACACTGGAAGTCCCTGCCCATACAAAAATCAAGCTGATGGTAATCAACGAGGATCCAACGCCGGAGGAGTTTGAAAGTTATGAGCTCAACCGTGAAAAAGTGATTCTTGGCCATCGTAAAACGATCATTTTCATTGGTCCGCTACCACCCGGAGAATACCCATTTTTTGGCGAGTTTTACCCAAAAACAGCGCAGGGAAAAATAGTGGTTACCGCACAGCAACCATCAGAATGAGACGCTTATGTTTCTGAACTCAGTCGTACTGATACTTCAGGAAATACTGGAGGCCGCTCTGTTGATCAGCATCTTGTTGGTGCTGTCCCGACAGCTTCAACTGAGTGCCCGATGGTTTGCCACCGGAATGATATTGGGCGGCATTGGCGCATTCATTCTATCGGTCAACCTGGCCACGATTTCTGAATGGTTGGACTATGCTGGCCAGGAAATTCTTATCGCCGGAATAATGATTGCCGTTCTCGGCCTGCTGACATTGATAGGACTGTATTCAACGTCAGCTCTATGGGCTTCGAGGCATTCTCTGCCCTATCTGATGTCCATTTGCGTCGCCCTGGCGCTCAGCCGGGAAGGTGCCGAAATCGTGATTTATCTGGGCGGGATACTCAACCATCAGGAGAGCGTACAGCCAACATTTACCGGTGCAGGAATTGGGGCCGGGATTGGTCTGAGCGCAGGGGTATTGCTGTACTTTGGTTTGCTCAGCCTGCCTGCGAGATGGATTTTCTGCACCTGTATTTTATTGCTGGCCTTGATCGGCGGCACCATGGCATCTCAGGCAACCCTCCTGCTGACCCAGGTTGACTGGGTAGCCTACTCCCCGGTTCTCTGGGACAGCTCAATTTGGCTACCGGAGGATTCCATCCCGGGGCATCTGCTCTATGCTCTGGTCGGCTATGAAGCCACCCCATCACTTTTTCAGGCAATCGCCTATGGTATTGGGTTCCTACTGGTCAGCATCTCCGCCACATTGGGTTATCTCAACCACTTCCGCAGCCGTCGAAAAAATACGGGTGAAAAATAGCATGCACACCAACGCCCAAAATCCTCTCGGCTATGCAATACGAGGGTTAGGTATTTTATTCTGTCTCACCATCCCGGTGATGCCCCTTGCCGATGGCAATGCCGTGGATAAAATCTACCATCCCTATGTGGATGCCCTGGAGCAGGAACTGGAGTGGCGTGCAATCTATCAGGACGACCAGCCGGACCAACCGGACCATCGCCAACTCTATCGCTTTTCCTATGGGCGAGCTTTTGGCGACCGCTGGTTTGGTGAGGTGTATCTGACGGGTGACAAGGCCGACAACGACAGTTTTTCGCTGGCGGCTTATGAAGTGGAAGCCAAATGGCAACTCACCGAGCAGGGGGAATACTGGGCTGACTGGGGTATCCTGTTTGAGCTGGAAAAACAGGCCAAGGAAAATATCTGGGAGTTTTCCACCGGCATTCTCGCCGAAAAGGAATGGGGACGCTGGAGCGGCACTGCCAACATCATCATCAGCCAGGAATGGGGCTCAGACATTGAAGATGAGATTGAATCATCACTGGGCCTGCAAACACGCTATCGTCTGTCACGCTGGATTGAACCCGCACTGGAGCTCTATGTTAATGAGCAGACCCTTGCACTGGGACCCGTATTAATGGGGAATATACAGGCTGGCGTCAGACGCAGTCTGCACTGGGAAGCCGGCCTCCTGTTTGGCATGAATGATAAAAGTGCCAACAATACGCTGCGGGTTCTGATTGAGTATGAATTTTAGTGGGGCAGATCAATCTTCTACAACCTCATCCATCTGACAGCAATTCAATTTTGTAACCATCCGGATCTTCCACAAAGGCCAGCACTGTCGAGCCGTGCTTCATTGGACCGGGCTCCCTGACAACTTTCCCCCCCGATGAACGAATTCGCTCACAGGCACCATAGACATCCTCCACACCAATGGCGATATGCCCATAGGCATCACCGAGATTGTAAGTGGATGTATCCCAGTTATGGGTGAGCTCAAGAACCGTATTTGCCGACTCGTCGCCATAACCCAGAAATGCGAGCGTAAAACGACCATCGGGGAAATCCTTGCGACGTAGCAGTTCCATCCCCAGCACATCGGTATAAAAGCGAATGGAGGCATCCAGATCACCCACCCGCAACATGGTATGTAATAAACGCATAAACTTACCTCTCCAGCCATTCCTGCAATCTATCTATACATGCCTGTACAAAGCTTGCAAAAGTACTCTGTCTCATTGCCTGTTTCGGCTAAAAAACCATGCTACAAAGTAAATCGGAATTGAATCAAATAAAACCCTTCAAAAAACATCAGTTTGATCACTCACTTTTGAAATGACTCAAGCCCATGAACAAGAGAATGTTTTCCACAATCCTGTGTTTTGCTTTTTCAGCTATTTTTGTGTACTTTTTATGACATCCACGGTTATCTAGAAAAGAATAATAATAATGATTAATACGTTATCAAGAGATGTTCAAACGGATAGTGATTTTGACTACTGGTGGAAAATGGAAGGTCCCTGGGTTGAAGAACCGAACCATCGCCGGGGCGGAATAAGCGGTGTCCAGCGATGCCAAATTAATGGGGCCACCTACTACATCAAAAAACAGACAGACCATACCTGCCGCAGCCTCCGACACCCACTGGGCTATGCCACCATAGCCCGCGAAACCCACCGACTGAATGTGTGCAACAAACTGGGGATATCAACGCCGGAAGTTGTCTTTTCGCAAACGCGCCTTCACCAGGGGGCAATTCAGGCAATTCTAGCGACTCGGGAATTGGCTGAATTTTCAAGTATTCAGGCATGGCAGGAGAGGGTAACTGACGATTCTGTGAAAGAAGCAACACTCGATGCACTCTCCCGAAAACTTGGTGAAATTCTGGCGAGACTCCACAATGGTCGCTGGCAACATGGCTGTCTGTACGACAAACACATTTTTTTCCGTCACAATAGAAAAGGTGGTGGCGAAATTGAAGTCGCACTGATTGATCTCGAAAAATGCCGTCGACGGTTATCCATCAGCCGGGCTTCCCGGCACGATATACGCCAGATGCGTCGACATATGCCCGCCATGACTGAACACCACTGGGACATTTTTAATTCCACCTATCGACAATATTCCTATCTCAGTCCAAATAAAGGTGTGCTCTGGCTTTCCACAACCGATTGCAAGTAACCCCGCAACCCCGCTATCAACGACTGACCGAGAAAAAACTCTGACAAAAAACCGGGCTTATGCCCGGTTTCTATAAGGCCTTGTTCTCAATCAGTAAAAACAGGTGCCGCGACATATTCCCAAAGCAAAACGGTAGCTACCAGAACGACTACCACATACACAAGGGAAACAGCAAAAATCGCACTGGCATAGAGAAAACCCTGGTCCTCCGGCACATTCATCACATCGGGAATCCCCAGGTACATCAACCGAATCGCATAACTGCAGGCGGCAATAGCAAGCAGGAGATCCAACCACCAGATGGGATAAACCGCGAAAATACCTGCCAGAAAAACCGGGCTACAACAGAGCCCCATAAACACAAATCCTTTCAACGGGCTAGATTCGCTATTGTAGGTTTTCGACATCCAGGCAATCATCCAGCCAATAAATACCAGCGCACCCATTAGGGCAAAGTAAAACAGAATGATCAAGGGTATCGCACTACCCTCGGTAATCCTTGTGGGCTGATCATTGAGAATCGTCCAACCAAACTGTGTTGTTCCGATATAAAACCCGATCGCAGGAAGCATACCCAGAAATATAAAATAAATAGCCATGCGCTTGATTGTCTCATCGGACAGCGCAGCAATTTTCTTCCACTCGGATTGTGGATCGTAGAGTAACCCGGCAATGTGACCTAGCATAAAATCCCCGTTTTTCTTATTTAAACCTAACAATCGGCCAACAGATATATAGTCTATTATAAAACACCTGTTTTTATACCTCTTAAATCAAACCGTTGGCATTGATCGAAATCAATAACCCTTATAACACCTACCACGGTCAATGGTGCATGTGCTGATGAGCACTGACCCCATCATTTTGTTCAGAAGTCACCTCCCGTTGATGATTATGGGCCATCGCATTCCAGAGGGTCCATGCACCAAAGACGATGACTATCATCCCCATGGCTGTTCTCAAAGCACGAACCTGCAACCACCGCTTTAGCTGACTGGAGAAAACACCCCCGGCCAGCATGACCGGCAACGTACCCAGGCCGAACGCCATCATGGATAGTGCACTCGACACGGGGTGAGCAGTGGCAGCGGCGTAAGCCAGTGCCGAATACACCAGGCCACAGGGTAACCAACCCCATAACATACCAAACAGAAAGGCCCTGCCAACCGTGCGTACGCGGAACAACCTGGTAGCGAAAGGCTGGATATGGCGCCAGGCATGTTGCCCGCCACGCTCAAGCCAGGACAGGAAGTGCCACCAACCCGCCAGATATAACCCCATCAGAATAAGCAGCACCCCTGCAAAAATACGCAGCGAAGGTCCCAGAGACAGGTATTCACGCCCAAACAACCCCAGCAGACCAACCAGCGCACCGATTAGCCCATAAGACGTAATTCGACCCAGGTTGTAGCTTAGGAGGGTTGGCCAGCGACTACGTTGATCATCGGTGGCAAAACCCAGTGCGGCGACAATACCACCACACATACCAATACAGTGTCCGGCACCCATCAAACCAATAACCAGCATCGCCAGTATGGGCATACTGTCAAATTCAAACATTAATTAGTCTCGGCTCTTTGGGGGTGGCGGGTCTTCAGATTGACGGGGACGAGCTTCGACATCGGCGCCAACAGATTCATCAATCTCATCGTCAAACAGTATTCTCTCACCCTCCCCATCGAGGTCATCATACTGGCCACTGTTTACCGCCCAGAAAAAAAACCATATCGCCAACGCACAAAAAATCAGGGACACAGGGATCAGCAAATACAAACTGGTCATTGGGTTATAACCTGCCAAAGAGGAAGAGTATCGGTCATCGTCACGTGGCAAAACAAGGCTGTTGTGAGCACATCCCAGGTACGTCGCCACGTCGACTCAGCCGCAGGGCATTACCCACAACCAACAACGAGCTGGCAGACATACCAATCGCGGCCGCCCAGGGAGGAATCATTCCCGCAGCAGCCAGCGGCAATGCCAGGAGATTATAGAGTAATGCCCAAGTGAGATTCTGACGAATGATCTGGCGTGTCCGTCTGGCAAGACCGATCACTTCCGGCAATGTATTGAGGTTGCCCGATAGCAAAATACTGTCAGCATGGATTCTGGCGAAGTCACTGGCATCACCCAGTGCCACTGAGGCATCGGCACCACTCAGTACAGGAACATCATTGATACCATCACCGACCATCAGCACCCGGTGCCCGGCCTGCTGACAGCGGTTGACCCAATCGAGTTTTGCCGCTGGGCTCTGCTGCCCGAACCACTGCTGAATACCCAGCTTGGTCGCCATATTTTCAACCGCTGCAACACGATCACCACTCAGTAAAACTGTCTCCAGCCCCTGCGCTGTCAGCTGCTGAATGGCAGACGCCGCACCCGAGCGCAACTGATCCTGTAAAATAATCCAGGCCAGTGGCCGGGACTGTTCCGCCAAAAGAAGTGGTAACTGGCCTGCATCAACTGGTGGCATAGCAGGCATGGGAAGACCAAACAACCTGCTGATATAATCCGGCTGACCGATAGCAAAGCGGTTCGCCTCAATCCTAGCGGAAATGCCCGATCCGACTTCCTGGACAACGTCAGTTCCCCTCTCAGTTACCTCTATGCCGGCAAAAGCCCGGGCAATGGGATGCCTGGAATCCTGCTCCAGGGTCGCAGCGATAGCCAGCAGATCAGTTTCTTTGTTATCGCCCAGTGCGATCACCTTTACGACACTCAGATCGCCCAGTGTCAACGTGCCTGTTTTATCAAAAACAATCCGGTCGACTTGTGACAAAACCTCCAGCATCCGACTTCTACTGATCAGAAAACCGCGCTGACGCAACTCGCCAGTTGCCACCGCGATAGCAGCGGGTGTTGCCAGGGATAACGCGCACGGACAGGTAACAACCAGAACAGAGAGCACCACCCAAATGGCTTCTTCCGGTTGGTGCTGCCACCACCAGAAGGCCACCAGGGCAGATATGATCAACACAGCAGCAACAAAATAACCCGCCACCCGATCGGCCATCGCAACCGCCGCCGGTTTATCACTGCGCGCCTTTTCAACCAGCTGTAATATGGCCGACAAACGGGTTTGATGACCAACGGCAGACACCCTGATCAGCAAGGGATTCTCGCTGTTGACAGTTCCCGCAGACACCACATCACCGGGGGATTTACCTACCGGCATCTGTTCGCCAGTGAGAACAGCTTCGACCACGCTGCTGACACCCTCGGTAATCTCGCCATCACAGGGAATGGTTTCACCCGCAGCAACGCGAATCAGGTTCCCAGGCAACAGCAACTTAACTGGAATCGTCTCCTCTTTAGTGCCTTTCAATCGTCTGGCTGTTACCGGCAGCAGTTGGCCGAGTGATTCTGCCTGCATGTCATTGCGATGGCGAACCCGCATCTCGAAGTATCGCCCCAGCAGCAAAAAAAACGTGAACATCGCGATAGAATCAAAATAGACTTCGCCCGTTCGAGTCACAGTGGCCCAACAGCTGGCTGAAAAACCGAGGATAATCGCCAGGGAGACCGGGACATCCATGATCAGATGGCCTTGACGAAGGCTGTACCAGGCAGCTCTGAAGAAAGGATATGCCGAGAATAAAACCACCGGCAGGGCAATAATAAAGCTGACCCATCGCAGGTAATTTTGCCACTCGGGTTCCATTCCCTGAAAAGCGCCCGCGTAAAGACCAATGGCCACCATCCCAGCCTGCATCATACCCAATCCGGCAATACCCAATCGTTGCAGAAAACGCCGGTTTTCCTGGTCCCGCAGCTGGCGTATAGCCTCATCACTGACAGGGCGAGGGTCATAGCCGATTTGCTTTAGTTCTTCCAATAGTTCACTGAGCTTCAGTGATTCGGGGTTCCAGGTAATGAGTGCTCGATGACTGGTAACATTAACCCGCACATCAATCACCCCCGGCAATTTACTCAGGTGATTCTCGATCAGCCAGGCACAGGCAGTACAGGTAATCCCCCCTATCAATAGTCGAATCTGTCGTTGGCTGTCATCGACAGTCTCTACGTAATCAGCTTGTACCTCAGGCAAATCATAAACTGCCAGCGATGCCTGCTCCGGGGCTTCCGGACGAATAGCGTTCTTCGTACGATATTGGTAAAAGCGCGCCAACCCACCATCACAGATAGCTGTGGCAACGGCCAGGCAGCCAGGACAACACATAGCCCTTGGCTCCCCCTGTATCTCCAGTGTCCACTCAGTACCGGCGGGAACTGGCAATCCACAGTGATAACAGGATTGTGGCGTCATTCCGCCCTCAGGATAATCTGATCTGCAGTTGCAAAATCCAGCTCGCCGATCAACCGCCACTCCCTACCGGGCTCGGGAAGTACCCGCAGGTAGTAACGTGATTGCAGTTGCTGCTCAAGATCGGTGCGGTAGTGGCCACGAGTTATCTGAGTCAATACCAATTCGAGATCACGCTTTGAATCTATTGGATGAAACAATAACAGCGCAAGTTGTTCGGGTAGCGGGTGGGCTGCATCAATGGTCAAAAGTAATTCACCACTGGTGGCATCCAGGCGCAATGCGGCAGAAAGTCCTAACTCCTCGGCACGTCGGTCCTGTTCCAGCACCTGATTGATAGCGAGCCCGTCACGATAGTAGTTGTCAACGACCAGGCTATCGGCCCCCGAAAAAGCGATATAGACCATCACCAGGCTGGCAACCACAACCGTGCCCGGTAGCGCAATGAGGAACCAGGGCCAGAATTGACGATACCAGGGGGGGCTGTTGCTGTCGGTTGAAAGTGGCAAGACTATGTCCTCGTGACTGAATTGTGGATTAGGTACACACTGTCGGAAAATACTGCCTGAAAAAATACCTAGCGCTGCAAGCGTGGTCCGATAAATCGGTTTTCCTGTCGTGCATGAATACCCGCATCGTCAGTCGCCTCGACAACAAAGATAACATCCGTATTGGGAACATCCATCAGACCCGGATCAAGCTCGATTCTGACCGGCATACTCAATACTTCACCTTCCTTGACACTGACCACTTCCTTGCCGAGATAATTGAACGGATAGTCCCCGGTAACCCGAATACTATAACTGTGGTCACGCGTATCCATATTGTTGATTTTCAGGGTATAGATATTTTCGACCAACCCTAGGGCGGTTTCACGATAGAGAACATTTCGGTCGCGAAGAACATCCACACCCAGCGGGATACGCGTCATGATGGTATAACCGAATGCTGAGACCATTAGGGCCAATGCGACGGCATAACCGATAAAACGGGGTCGCAGAATGCTGGTCTTGCCATATTCCATGGCGTGTTCCGTGGTAAAACGAATCAGGCCCGGCTCGTAACCCATTTTGTCCATGACCGTGTTACAGGCATCAATACAAAGACCACAATCTATGCACTCGTATTGAAGCCCATCGCGGATATCAATGCCCGTGGGGCAGACCTGTACGCAAAGCGAACAATCAACACAGTCACCCTTCCCTGCTGCCCGATAATCCTCGTCTTTTCGTCGGGCACCACGGGGTTCTCCCCGCTTCTCATCATAGGAAACCAGCAGGGTATCCTGATCAAACATGACCGACTGAAATCGGGCGTAGGGGCACATGTACTTACAGACCTGTTCCCGGAGAAACCCTGCATTCATGTAGGTCATCACCGAGAAAAAAAACGTCCAGAAGACGGCCGCCGGATGTGCTGAGAGCGTAAAGAGTTCGGGAACCAGTTGTCGAATCGGATTAAAATAACCCACGAACGTCAACCCGGTAACAAACGCCACCAAACCCCACAAGAATAACTTGCTGCCCCGGCGCAGAATTTTCTGGCGACTCCATGGTGCTTTATCCAATTTGATGCGCTGGTTCCTGTCGCCCTCACACCAGTCTTCAATGTACATGAAGATCATGGTCCAGACAGTCTGGGGACAGGAAAACCCGCACCATACCCTGCCGACTAAAACTGTCACCGTAAACAGGGCAAAGGCGGAGATAATCAGTGCCCAGGCCAACAGCATGAAGTCCTGAGGCCAGAAGGTGATCCAGAAAATATGGAACTGCCGCGTCGGCAGATCAAACCAGATGGCCTGACGGCCATCCAGATTTATCCAGGGAAGCAGAAAATAGGCGCTGAGCATCGGCAACCATGTCCAACGCTGCAGGTTTCGATAGAATCCGGGAAGCTGACGGGTCTGAATTTTTTCTCTCGTTTCATAGAGATCAAGAACCCGGATAACTTCTTCTGAGGACCGGTTGCCGGCTTTTTTTTCCGGCTCTTGTTCACCCGTCATTTAATTTTGACACTCCTGTTAAAAGCCCTCAGACGTTATTGGTTTTTGGATAAGCTGTACACATACGCCGTCAACAGATGTATTTTTTCAGCCTTCAGCTTATCGCCCTGTGCGGGCATATTGCCGTTTCGGCCATTGCGGATACTATGGCGAACCAGAGTGGGGGAACCACCATACAACCAGATACCATCCGTCAGATTCGGTGCTCCCAGCATTTTATTGCCTGTCCCGTCTGGGCCATGACAGGCAGCGCAGTAAGTTGCAAACAACTGACCACCGGCCTCAGCCTTTGCAGCATCATGCTCGCGGCCGCTGATTTTGAAAACATACTCTGCAACATTATCAACGCCTTTTTCACCCAGCGCACCGCCGAGCGCAGGCATAGCACCCTGCCGCCCATTGACTAGCGTAGTCTTGATATCTTCCGCACTGCCGCCGTAAAGCCAGTCGTTGTCTGCCAGATTGGGGAAACCATAGCTGCCCCTGCCATCGGAACCATGACAGACCGCACAGTTATTATTGAATAGACGGCGGCTCATTTTCATGGCTTCGGGGTTGGCAATCAGCTCCTCAACCGGTGTACCGCTATACTGCTCATAGAGAGGCGCATACTTCGCCTCTGCTTCGGCCACCTCTTCTTCCCACTGACCCACTTGGGTCCAGCCGAGCACACCACCAAAGTTTCCCAGCCCCGGATACAACACCAGATAGATGACCCCGAAAACAACGGTGCCCAGGAACATCTTGAACCACCAGGCTGGTAGGGGGTTGTCATACTCCTCAATGCCGTCGTAAACATGTCCAGTTTTTTGGGCCTCGCCCTCTTTGAGGTCATCGGAAACTTCAACCTTGCGATTGGCGAACAACAACCATGTACAACCGACAATGGTGATTGCGGTAAATACGATAATCCAGATACTCCAGAAGGTACTCATGTCAGCTCGTGCCTCTACTTATCTTCATCCTGAGAAGATTTGGTGTCATCAACTTTGGTGTCATCAACAAAGGGTAGTTGTGCCGCCTCATCAAAATCTTTTTTCTTGCGGCCACTGTAAGCCCACCAACAGACCCCGAGAAAAGCGATCATGGTGAGGATGGTTCCGATACCTTGTAATGTGCCCTGATCCATTAGCGTTTCTGCGTCAAAAGTGTGCCTAGTTGCTGGAGGTACACCACCAGCGCATCTATTTCCTTTACCTCGCCGCTGGCAAAAGGTGCAGCGGCATTGGCAATATCCTCATCTGTATAGGGTACGCCAACTGTTCTTAATGCCTTCATTTTCGCCGCAGTATCTTTACCGGTTAGCGTATTTTCAAACAGCCAGGGGAACGCTGGCATGTTTGACTCAGGCACCACATCCCTCGGGTTGTAGAGGTGAGCCCGCTGCCAGTCGTCACTATAGCGACCACCAACCCGCGCCAAATCGGGACCAGTGCGCTTGGAGCCCCAGAGGAAGGGGTGCTCGTAAACATGCTCACCCGCAACAGAATAGTGACCGTAACGCTCGGTTTCAGCGCGCAACGGCCTGACCATCTGCGTATGGCACACATGGCAACCTTCACGAATGTAAATATCACGACCTTCAAGAGCCAATGGTCCCAGTGGTTCGAGGCCCTCGACAGGCTGAGTGGTTTCAGTCTGCCAGAACAGCGGAATAATCTGGGTTAGCCCACCGAAGCTGATGGCAACCACGATCAGTACAATCATCAGCCCGATATTCTTTTCAACAATCTCATGTTTCACTGTTGTTCTCCTATCAGACTGTACGGGGTTCGGCAGCGGTCACTTCCTGCTGCTGAACATCCCCACGAATGGTTCGCCAGACGTTGTAGGCCATCACCAGCATACCGGCAAAGAAAATGACACCACCCAGCAAACGTACATAATATCCCGGGTAACTCGCCTCAATTGATTCAACAAAGCTGTACGTCAGGGTCCCATCAGTATTGAAAGCGCGCCACATCAAGCCCTGAGCAATCCCGTTAACCCACATGGAGGCAATGTAAAGGACAGTGCCAATAGTTGACATCCAGAAGTGCAGGTTGATCAGTTTTACACTGTACATCTGGGCGCGTTGATAAAGTACTGGAATCAGGTGATACAGCATACCAATGGAAATCATGGCCACCCAGCCAAGGGCACCGGAATGAACATGGCCAATCGTCCAGTCAGTATTGTGAGACAACGCATTTACTGTCTTGATCGACATCATTGGGCCTTCAAAGGTCGACATACCGTAAAAAGACAGTGACACCACCAGAAAGCGCAGGGTGGGATCGTAACGGAGTTTATGCCAGGCACCAGACAGGGTCATCATGCCGTTGATCATGCCACCCCAGGAGGGTGCGAGCAGGATCAGGGACATCACCATCCCCAGGCTCTGAACCCAGTCTGGCAGCGCCGAGTAATGGAGGTGGTGAGGGCCTGCCCAGATGTAGACGGCAATCAGCGCCCAGAAGTGCACAATGGACAGGCGATAGGAATATATCGGCCGATCCGCCTGCTTGGGCACAAAGTAGTACATCATGCCCAGGAAACCCGCAGTCAGGAAAAAACCCACCGCATTATGACCATACCACCATTGCACCATCGCATCGATTGCACCGGCATAGACTGAATAGGATTTGAACGCGGTGACCGGGATGGCAGCACTGTTGCCGAGGTGCAACACGGCAATCGTGATGATAAAGGCCCCAAAGAACCAGTTAGCCACGTAGATGTGCTTAGTGCGACGTTTCATGATGGTGCCAAAAAACACCACCGCGAACGACACCCAGACCAACGCAATCAGGATATCGATGGGCCACTCCAGCTCCGCATACTCTTTCGAGGTGGTCAGCCCCATGGGCAACGTAATTGCAGCTGCCACGATCACCGCCTGCCAGCCCCAGAAGGTGAACCCTATCAGCCAGCCGCCAAACAGCCTTGCCTGACAGGTTCTCTGCACCACATGGTAAGCTGCGGCAAACAGTGCACAACCGCCGAAGGCAAAAATAACCGCGTTGGTGTGGAGTGGACGAAGTCGCCCAAAGTGAAGCCATGACTGATTAAAATTGAGCCCTGGCCAGATCAGCTCGGCGGCGATAAACACCCCCACCAGCATTCCGACGATCCCCCAGACCACCGTCATGATGGCAAACTGTTTGACCACCCTGATATTGTATTCCGGCTGGCCACCGGTGCTTGCGACATTGCTACTCATTGCATTTTCTCGTCATTAATCCATTCGTTGGAGCCCAGGAGAGCGGTCTTCAACCCCCTAAAGTACTCCCTGCGTATTATTCCCTAAACCCACCGACACTGATATTGATTTGCATCAACTCGAACAGGTGACAGTCAGGAATCCATCTTGCGATTTTTGTTGGCGGCAATTCGCAAACGCAATGCATTCAGCTTGATAAAGCCCTCGGCATCCTTCTGATCATAGGCCCCGGCATCATCTTCGAAGGTGGCAATTTTCTCATCAAAAAGGCTGTCATCAGACTGACGACCCACCACAGTGACATTACCCTTATAAAGCTTTACACGCACCTTGCCGTTTACCACGTGTTGCGTTTCATCAATCATTACCTGCAACATCTTGCGTTCCGGGGACCACCAGTAGCCGTTATAGATCGTCTCTGCATACTTCGGCATCAATGCATCTTTCAAATGCGCCACCTCACGATCCAGTGTGAGTGATTCAATGGCCCGATGAGCCCGCAACATAATAGTCCCGCCCGGTGTTTCATAGCAGCCACGTGATTTCATGCCCACGTAGCGGTTCTCAACCAAGTCTAGTCGACCAATGCCATTGTCGCCGCCCAATTTATTGAGGTGAGCAAGAACCGTAGCGGGGGTCATGGGCTGATCATCAATTGCAACGATATCGCCTTTTTCATAGGTGAGTTCCACATAGGTGGGCTGGTCTGGCGCACTCTCAGGAGAGACACTCCAGCGCCACATATCCTCTTCAGGCTCCCACCAGGGATCTTCCAGATTGCCGCCCTCATAGGAAATATGCAGCAAATTGGCATCCATCGAATAAGGGGATTTTTTCTTCTTGGTAGAAAAATCCACCGGAATATCGTGCTGTTCACAGTAGTCCATCAGTTTTTCACGGGAAGTCAGATCCCACTCCCGCCAGGGGGCAATCACCTTGATGCCCGGCTTCAGGGCATAAGCGCCCAACTCAAAACGCACCTGGTCATTTCCCTTACCGGTCGCACCGTGAGAAATCGCATCCGCACCGGTTTCATTGGCAATCTCAATCAGCCGCTTGGCAATCAGTGGCCGGGCAATTGATGTCCCCAGTAGGTATTCCCCCTCATAGATGGTGTTGGCACGAAACATCGGGAACACATAGTCACGAACATACTCCTCGCGAAGATCATCCACATAAATTTCTTTCACATCCAGCGCCGCCGCTTTGGCGCGGGCCGGTTCCACCTCTTCTCCCTGACCGATATCCGCAGTAAACGTGACGACTTCACAGCGATAGGTTTCCTGTAGCCATTTGACAATAACCGAGGTATCCAGCCCCCCCGAATAGGCTAAAACAACTTTTTTAATGTCGGACACGACATGACTCCTGATTGGTATTTTGTGGGATAAAAGTGGGCACTATTCTAATCCTTAAGCAGGTAGTTTCACAGTGAACAGGGCAGGCTCTGCCGAATTACCCTGATCCTGACTCGAAATGTTTAATCCGGCGACTGGCACAGGATCCCCTCGTTTCTTCTGTTAAGCCAGCAACGATTCCGGTAGCATTGATTGATTCAATGACCACCTGTAGCAACCAACTTGACCATGACTGAATTTACCATCACCCGCCCCGATGATTGGCACCTGCACTTGCGCGACGGCCAATTGCTCGCCTATACGGTGCCAGACGCTGCGCGATATTTTGGGCGAGCCATCATCATGCCCAACCTGATTCCGCCAGTACTCAATACCGCTCAAGCCCTTGCTTACCGAGAGCGAATTCTGGCCCATCGTCCAGCCGACAGTCAGTGGAAGCCTTTAATGGTGCTGTATTTGACCGACAACACCGACCCGGCGGAAATAGAGCATGCCGCGGCGTCGGGGCATGTGGTCGCCTGCAAGTATTACCCGGCCGGCGCGACCACCAACTCGGACTCCGGCGTCACCCAACTGGACAATATCTATCCCGTCCTGGCACGTATGGAAAAAATCGGCATGCCACTGCTGCTGCACGGTGAGGTCACGGATACTGAAATCGATATTTTTGATCGGGAAGCGGTGTTTATCGACCGGCATCTCGGCAAACTCACCAACAACTTTCCGGCACTGAAAATTGTGCTCGAACATATCACTACCCGGGACGGCGCCCAGTTCGTGGCAGAAGCATCGGCCAGGGTAGCCGCCACCATCACGCCACAACACTTGCTGTTCAATCGAAATCAGTTGCTCGCGGGTGGAGTCAGACCACACTACTACTGCCTGCCAATTCTCAAGCGGCAACATCATCAACAGGCATTGATTGCAGCCGCCACCAGTGGCGACCCCAGTTTTTTTCTGGGCACTGATTCGGCGCCCCACAGCACTCATCGCAAGGAAACTGCCTGCGGCTGTGCCGGTTGTTACTCCAATCATGCCGCGCTCGAACTCTACGCCGAAGCCTTTGATCAAGCCGATGCGCTGGACAAGCTCGAAGGGTTTGCCAGTTTTTTTGGCGCAGACTTCTATGGCATACCCCGCAATACTGACACGATCACGCTACAGCTTTCACCGTGGCAAAGTCCGACCAGCCTGCCCTTTGGCAGCGACACACTCACACCATTAGGTGCTGGAGAAACCAGGCAATGGAGCGTCAGCTAAATATGCACCCGCCTATCTCGGATCGTTTCAGAGGCTTTCTCCCCGTAGTCATCGATGTGGAGACCGGCGGCTTTAACGCCGCTACCGACGCGTTGCTGGAAATGGCCGCTGTGACACTGGCCATGGATGAAGATGGCATCCTCATGCCCAGCGAGATTATCTACCATGCGGTGATCCCGTTTGATGGCGCCAATATCGAACAGGCGGCTCTGAACTTCACCGGCATCGACATCAACGACCCCTACCGGATGGCACTGGAGGAAAATGAGGCCTTGAGGGCCCTGTTTCAGCCTATTCGCAATGCAGTCAAGGACGCACACTGCAGCCGCGCCGTCATGGTGGCACACAATGCGCATTTTGACCTGGGGTTTGTCAACGCCGCTGTTGAAAGAAATGGTATTAAACGCAACCCCTTCCACCCATTTTCCTGCTTTGATACGGCCACACTGGCTGGGCTTGCCTATGGTCAGACTGTACTGGCCCGAGCCTGCGAAGCAGCAGAAATTGAGTTCAGCAATGATAAGGCACATTCGGCGGCCTATGACGCTGAAAAGACGGCAGAATTGTTCTGTGGTATCGTCAACCGCTGGAAGGATCTCGGCGGATGGAACAAGTAAGCCAGATAAACGGCGCAGCAAATCCCGTCTGCCGAAAACCATCACAAACACCACCAAGGAATAGACATTATGAGCGACAAGATAAGCGGCAAGGCCAAGGCAATCATCGCGCACATTACCCTGATAGGCTGGATTGTTGCGCTGGTACTCAACATGCAGAAGCGTGACAGCTATGCATCCTTCTATATTCGTCAGTATCTCGGCATCATGATTTGCGGGTTTGTCGGCAATATAGTGTTCAGCATGATTCACAACTCATTGGTTATGATCTGGGCAATACTGGTGCTGGTGGCCTGGATAATCAGTCTTGTCGGTGCCATCAGCGATAAGGAAACCGAGATACCCTATATAGGCAGCTACTTTCAGGACTGGTTTAAGGGTCTTTAGGCTTTACGAGATATACAACCCCGGGCACAGGTCGCCACGGGGTTGAAGGGGCATGGACTGCAACTGCCCAGCCCACACCTAATACTGGGAAACCGGCAATCTTACTACCAGGCCATCCAACTCATCTGTAACCTTGATTTGACAGCTCAGGCGGCTGGTTGGCTCCGGGGCCGGCACCATCTCAAGCATCATCTGCTCACCGCCTTCGGGCGGGCCCACTTTATCAAACCAGTCCTCGTCGACATAACAATGGCAGGTCGCGCAACTGCACACACCACCACACTCACCAAGAATGCCGTCAATCATATTATCGACGGCACCCTGCATAACAGATTGCCCCACCGGCACCTCAGCCTCGTACTCTGCACCATTCGCCTCGACGTAATGAATCAACGGCATATAACAACCTCATATTTATCTATTGTGGCCAATCAGCTCAGCCAGTTTTTTGGATCAATAGTTTCATCAGCCAGCGCGACAGGGTCCACAGCAAGCCCTCTGGCTAACAGTTGCCTGGCAACCATAAACTCTTTTGGCCGGTTGATACAATCTGCCGCCAACAGCCGGCCACCACGGAGATACCAGGCAACAAAGCCTTTCTGCCGATCTTTGCCGCCCCGCAGGACCACCTGATCGTAACCCTCACTCAGACCGGCGATTTGCAACTTCAAATCGTATTGATCAGACCAGAACCAGGGATAACTTTGGTACGGAACTGGTCGACCACAGAGTGTCCCCGCCGCTGTTTTTGCCTGTTCGACCGCATTGGGAACGGACTCCAGGCGCACACGGCGTCCCAACAGCTCGTTCGGGTGATTGGTGCAATCGCCAGCGGCAACAATGTCCGGATCGGATGTCCGGGCGAACTCGTCGACCAGAATACCATTGTCTATCGCCAGCCCACAGGCTTCAGCCAACTCCACATTGGGTGTAACACCTACACCGATAATGATCAGGTCCGCAGGAAAACGACTGCCATCGGCACAGACCACCACTCTGATTCCATCTCCATTTTCTATGGACAGCACCTCGACACCCGTGTGGATATCCACACCCTCCTCACGATGTACCTCGGCATAAAAAGCGGATACCTCTGACGCACAGACTCTGGAAAGAACACGCGCCTCTAATTCAAGCAGCGTCACGGCCATCCCCAGGCCGCGCAATACTGCAGCGGCTTCCAGACCGATATAACCACCACCGATTATGACCGCGCTTTTACCCGGTGAGATATTGGCGCGAATGCCGTCCACATCAGCAAGGGTCCGCAAATAAAACACACCCGTGCTGCCAACCCCCCTAATGCTGGCTGGCCTGGCACGCGCGCCGGTACAAAGGGCCAGCTTTTGATAGTTCAATTGTTGTCCATCTTCCAGCGCGACCATTTTTGCTGTCCGGTCAATGCTCAGCACACGGCGCCCGGTCAACAGATCAATGCCATGGCTGGCATAGGCGGCAGCAGGACGAATCAGGATACTATCGGCCGTCCTCTCGCCAGCGAGATAGTCTTTCGAAAGCGGCGGGCGCTGGTAGGGGGCCTGAGACTCCTCCCCCACCAGCAGAATCTCACCCTGCCAGTCCTGCTGACGAAGGCTCGACGCAAGTTGTGCCGCAGCGTGACCTGTTCCGACAATAACCACCCGTCTCTGCATGCTGCTCATCGCTCCGGCCAAAGGAACACATTATCCTTAGTCAACGGAAGCATTGGCAAGAGCCCCCTGTAAACAACGGCAATTAAAGCCACCGGGGATCGCCCACGGAGATTAGCCAGAACAAAAGCAGCCAACAATGTAGAAAAACTACAAACCGAGCAACTTATCAAAGAAAGAGATTACGCCCTGTTACTCCGCCAGTAATTCACATTTAAGGCGAAATCCACGTGAAGATTTCCAGAAAAAATCAGACATGTTCCGCTTGAAACACCAAAATCATGTATCTAGACTACACAAAATTTTGACGACTGCGACGACGGCAGAACACATGGTAATTTCATTACCATTGGCGTTAGAATAGCTGCCCTGCCCGGCCCCATATAACGATTTAAACCGAGAGAAAAATGGCTGACTCATTCAAAGAAAGTGCCCTGCGTTACCATACCCACCCCGTTCCGGGGAAAATCGAAATTCGCCCGACCAAACCGCTCGCGAACAAGCGCGACCTTTCTCAGGCCTATTCTCCGGGTGTTGCCTATGCCTGCGGGGCCATTGTAAAAAACCCCACGGAAGTGGCGAATGTCACAGCACGGGGCAACCTGGTGGCTGTCATTACAAATGGCACCGCTGTGCTGGGGTTGGGCAATATCGGTCCACTGGCCGCCAAACCCGTGATGGAAGGCAAGGCAGTTCTGTTCAAGAAATTTGCCAATATCGACGTGTTTGATATTGAAATTGATGAAACCGATGTGGACAAGCTGGTGGACACCATTGCCTCGCTGGAACCCACCTTTGGCGGCATCAACCTTGAGGATATCAAGGCTCCCGAGTGCTTTCTGGTGGAGCGAAAACTCAGGGAGCGCATGAATATCCCGGTTTTTCACGACGATCAACACGGCACGGCCATTGTTTCAGCCGCAGCGGTCTACAACGGGCTCAGGATCGTCAACAAAAACATTGAAGACATCAAACTGGTGGTAACCGGTGCCGGAGCGGCCAGCATCGCCTGCGTGGATTTGCTGGTCAGCATGGGACTGCAAAAAGCCAATATTCGAATGATCGACCGCAACGGGGTCATCTACAAAGGCCGTACAGAAGGGATGAACCCCTGGAAAGAAAGCTATGCGGTAGAGACTGAGGACCGCACCCTGGACGATGCCATCGACGGCGCAGACCTGTTTCTGGGCTTGTCCGGCCCCGGCATCCTTAAGGTCGACATGGTCAAGAAAATGGCACCCAACCCGTTGATTCTCGCCATGTCCAACCCCACCCCCGAAATCATGCCTGAGATTGCCAAGGCCGCCCGCCCGGATGCCATCCTGGCCACCGGTCGTTCGGACTACCCTAATCAGGTCAATAACGTACTCTGCTTTCCGTTCATTTTCCGCGGCGCCCTCGACTGCGGCGCCACCGTCATCAATGACGCCATGAAGCAGGCCTGCGTAAAAGCCATCGCCGATCTGGTTCACCGCGAACCATCGGAAGCCGTAGCAGAGGCCTACGCCGATGAAGTATTGAAATTCGGCCCGGAATACCTGATCCCCAAACCCTTCGACCCGCGCCTGATCGAGGAAGTCCCCCTGGCGGTGGTCAAAGCTGCCATGGAAAGCGGCGTCGCCACCCGCCCTATCGAGGATATGGAGGCCTACCGCAACAAACTCCACTCTTACGTAAGCCGCAGTCGCCTGTTCATGCAACCAATGATAGAACTGGCCCGCCGTCAGCCATCGCGCATTGCCTATGCCGAGGGAGAGAACGACGACGTTTTGCGCGCCATGCAGGGTATTGTGGATGAGAAAGTTGCCAAGCCAATCCTGATCGGTCGCCCCAGCGTGATCGAGCGCAAAATCCAGGAAATGGGGCTCCGTATTAAAATCGGCACCGACATCGAGATTTTCAATCCGGAAGAAGGTGATCACCACCAGAACTACTGGCAGTTCTACCACCAGCGCGTGGGACGATCCGGCGTTTCCGTGGAAGCCGCCCAAAACACAGTGCACACCAACAACACAGCACTGGCAGCAATTATGGTCGCCCTCGGTGATGCCGACGGATTGATATGCGGCAAGGTCGGTCGTTTCGACAAGCACCTGAAAGACATCAGCAGCATTCTGCCCCAGAGCAGCACCACTGAAATGTCATCAGTCTGCGTGCTACTGATGGAGGATGGACCTCTGTTCCTTGCCGATCCATTTGTCAATGTGGATCCCACCGAAGAACAGATCGTCGCCACCGCACTGAACACCATCAACTTCGTCAAAGGTTTTGGTATAGCACCAAAAGTGGCACTGCTCTCGCACTCCAATTTCGGGACTTACGATGACCACTCTGCCCACAAGATGAAACGGGCCGCCGAGCAATTGCGCGAGCAATTGCCCGATGTCCAGATCGAGGGCGAAATGCACGCCATGTCCGCCATGAACGAAACCCTGCGCGGCAGGACCTACCAGAATGCCAACCTGCAGGGACAGGCCAATGTACTGATCATGCCCAATATGGATGCGGCCAGCATCACCCTTGGCCTGTTGCGCTCACTGACCAATGCCCGATTGGTTGGGCCTTTCCTGTTCGGCTTCGACAAACCGGCCCATATCCTGATTCCGTCTGTCTCCGGACGAGGTATTCTGAACATGACAGCGTTAATCGGAGCGGACATCACCTCAAAACACGAGTGAGAAATTCCGCACCATAAAAAACGCGGCTTCTGCCGCGTTTTTTAATGACTGCAAACAGCACTGATCCACACCAACTAGTAGTGTGGTGGCTTCTCATCTTCGCCCTCTTCATCTGGCAACTTGGCAGCGATCTCGCCTAGTTGCCCGCGCAATGCTTCAGCGCTGGCAGCCAACCGGTCGATCTGATCCTGTTGTCGGCAAATCACATCGTTTAACTGCTGCA
>Ga0207884_1000144_pt1 | contig 69692 bp, 65 predicted proteins | sample MalvirmetaMSP144_FD_184236 | JGI IMG/M metagenome (GOLD analysis project Ga0207884, IMG submission 184236) | Marine viral communities from the Deep Pacific Ocean - MSP-144 (SPAdes) | ecosystem: Environmental > Aquatic > Marine > Oceanic | place: Pacific Ocean | collected 2011-07-08 | reverse complement strand
TTTTCTCGCAAATGTGTGGGTTGTTCATAGAAAAGAAATTTTATCCATTCACGCAAGGGTACGTGGAAAAGTAACGCTTTTTGTGGATAAAAATTGGCTAAAGTCGTTCTAATACTCCAATTATTACTTGTGTCATTTTAGGTTCGGCCTGTGCAGCCGCTGCAAATATCTCTTCAAGCACTACAGGCTTCAGTGAATCCGGGAAGCATTCATCAGTAATTACTGAAATTCCAAGCACATCCATTCCCATATGAACTGCCGCTATTACCTCCGGAACTGTGCTCATGCCAACAACGTCGGCTCCCAGCTGTCTCATGTATCTGTATTCAGCTCTGGTCTCGAGCATTGGCCCCGAAATAGCTAAATAGATTCCCTGGTGCATTTTTAAAGAATTATCGAGAGCGACATTCTGAGCAATTTCTCTCAATCGCGAAGTGTAAGGATCACTCATATCCGGGAATCGAGGTCCCAATTCATCATCATTTGGACCGATCAAAGGATTGTCGCCTAAAAAATTAATATGATCAGTGATCAACATAATATCTCCGGCTTCAAAATTCGGGTTCATTCCGCCGCAGGCATTACTTACAAAAAGGCTATGAGCACCAAGAGCTTTTGCTACTCTTACCGGAAATGCAATTTGTTGCATGGTATATCCTTCATAAAAGTGAAAGCGCCCTTGCATGGCTACCACTTTTTTACCACCCAACATTCCGAAAAGCAATCTTCCTGCATGACTTTCGACAGTAGAAACCGGAAAGTGTGGAATATCTGCATAGCTGATAGAATCCTGAACGTCTATTTCATCGCCCAGTTGACCTAAACCGGTTCCAAGAATTAACAGATATTCCGGTTGGAAATCTGTTTTTGATTGTATAAAATTTAGCGCTTCGTCTCTTTTTGAACGAAATTGTTCAACAGTGTCTAATGCCATAGTCAGTTAAAATATTGTTAGTCTATTTCGTCGAGGATATCATCAAGATGCTCTGTACCGGGAGGTAAGGAGAGATCTATTTCCTCTTCTTTTTTACTCTTCGTCTCTTCGGTGTCAGGCTCCTCTTCATCGAGTTCAAAACGAGGCTTTCTTTCTTCAGCCGAATCTTGTCCCACCTGTAAATCCTCTTTGGGTAAATTAAAAATACCCAACTCATCTTTACCAAATTTTGATAGTGATTCCTGAGAGTTTTCCAGGTAAGAATTCATCCCTGCTATAATCTCTTCTCTTTTTTCTAATAACCGCTGAATGTTTTGGCGAATTTGCTGCCTTTGATGGTTGGCTTCTTTTAGAATGCCCTCAGCCTGCATCTCTGCTTTATCGATCTTGTTTTGAGCTTCAGCTTTTGCTCCATCCAGTTTTTGAGCAACTGATTCTTTGGTGGTTTGCAGCGTTTCATGAAGTGCTTCTTCTACACGCTCATAATGGCGAACACGATCATTTAGCTTATCGATCTGATCTTCAAGTTCTTTGTTTTTGTTAAGCAAATGCTCAACCTCGTTCGAAACCAGCGTCAGAAAAGATTGAACATCAGCAACATCAAAACCGCGCAGGGTTTTTTCGAACTGCTGTTGTTTAATTTCAAGAGGGGTAAGTTTCATTGCACGAATATTTTAAGAGTAATCTTATCAGTTAATAAAATAACACTTATTCGTTTAACATGTTCCTCAGATTAGAATCATCTTCTTTTTCATCAGAAGACCTGACTTCCTTTTCTTCGATCTCAATTTCTCCGGCATCCGAAGCCTCTGGAATTCTTATCTTTTCTTCTTCCAGATCTGCCACTATAGATTCCAGATTGGCAATTCTGCGTTCTGTGCTTTTCTTGAAATCCCCTAATGCTTTAAAAAATTGGGGATTGATCTCTCCCTGAGAAGTTCCGCTTTTTCTGTTGATCCATGACTTGATCAGGCTGAAAAAACCCCAAAAAAGGAATATTGAAAATCCCGTTCCAAAAACGATGGCTACTATCGAGATTATAAACTCTTCTTCAGTCATAATTTCCTCTTAATTTTGAACTCTACTTCGGGTTGCTGAGTCTTCATCTTCTTCCGAATAGTACTCATCTTTTATCTCTATGTCATCTAATGGTACATTTTTTTTCGTCCCGGATTGAGAAGCACCTACAGAACCTTCTAACTTTTCTATTCTGGATTTCAGGCTATGAATGATTTTACGAAGCTCATGTATTTCTTTTGAGCTTGCCATTCTTTTCTCTTCGGCTTTAAGTTCCTGTTTTCGGTACTCAATAAAAAGCCCGCCTGCAACAGCTATAATTGGGATAAGTGCCCACCAAGGTAATCCAAATAACATAATGCCCCTTTTTTAATTAATAATACAATGCCGACTACGGGAATCGTTAATCATAGTTTCGTGCACCGAAGATTTCGCTTCCTACCCGAACCATGGTTGCACCTTCTTCGATAGCAACTTCCATATCATTGCTCATCCCCATAGACAGCTCCCGGAGGTTAACACTTCCTGAGTTAAATTTCTGATGTTCATCGAAAAGATCTTTCAGCAATTTGAATTCATGGCGCACATCTTCAGGATCATCTGTAAAAGTAGCCATCCCCATTAAACCGCAAACAGTAACATGCTCAAAATCGGCAGAAGATTTCAGAATTCCGGCCAGATCTTCCGGTTCAACTCCTCCTTTCTGCTTTTCTCCGCTGATATTTACCTGAATAAGAGCATTAATTTTATTTCCATTCGCGCGCTTTTCAAACTCCTTTAGATATTTCAATTTTTCAATGGAATGAACCCAGTTCACTTTTTCTGCGATGAGTTTAATTTTGTTAGTCTGAAGATTTCCGATCATATGCCAGGATATCTTCTTTCCATCGAACTCAGAAATTTTGTCTTCCAGTTCCTGCATTCTGTTTTCTCCGAACTCAACTTGTCCGCATTCCAATGCTACCTGTATGTAAGAAACCGGCTTTGTTTTGCTTACTGCAACCAGCATAACCTCGCTGTTATCTCTCCCGATTTTCTTACATGTGCTCTCAATTTTGCCTTTTACTATCTCAATATTTTCACAAATTTGTGATTTTTCCATTCAAATCAGTGGTTTAGTATTAATTTTACATTAATAACATCAATAAAGGCTTTTATCATTCAATAATTACCCTTATTTTTGGAAGCTCAAAGAAAGCCTAAATCAACTTCTATTGTACAAACTGACTTTCTACAAATTCATAGCGTTCCCGTCGGGTCAATTTATCTTAAACATTTCAAAAGGTAAAAGATAAATGGCTACAAAAATCCGACACATATCCACCTTTTTAAATCAGTGGGCTCCTCCCGGAACTAAAATGGATTACGATAATGTCGGACTTCTTGTCGGAGACCCTGATGCTGAAGTTACAAATGTTCTTACTTGTTTAGATATAACAGATGCAATTGTAGCAGAAGCGATCCAAAATGATTGCAAGCTTATTGTAGCGCATCACCCGCTTATTTTCAGCAAGATCGGAAAGATCAATCCTACTGATGAACAAGGCCGGATCATTTATAAGCTGATAAAAAATGATATTGGTTTATTAGTTGCTCACACAAATCTGGACGCTGCATTAGATGGTGTCTCTTTTGTTTTAGCAAATATGCTGGGTCTTGATGATCTGAGTTTTCTTACAAAGAATTACTCCATCAGCAAAAAAATAAGCCTTGTAAGCTCCGTGGAAAACAGTGATTCCATGGTTCAGTTGTTGAATTATTATTCAGCTGAAGATGTGCATCATTATAGTGTTGAGAGCAGAGAAAGCGATCTCAGATGTTTTGAAGCAATCATTGACAAACATCACTTGCCCGCACTCAGAAAAGGGCTTAAGAAAGAAGGTTTACTTAAAGAAGACGCGCTTCAGATAACAGATCTTGTTTCCACTTCAAATAACTTTGGAATGGGAGTAATTGGTCAATACCCTGATGACGGTTTAGGTAAAAATGAATTCCTGCACTTAGTATCTCAGGCACTTGATGTAAAAGCTATTCGTTTTTCAGGAGATGTAAACCGAATTAAAACAGTGGCAGTATGTGGTGGAGCAGGAGTTTTTCTAAAAGAAAAAGCCATCAAAAGTGGCGCCGATGCCTTTGTTACTGCTGATATTAAATACCACGATTATTTTACAGAGCAAGAGAATTTTCTATTAGTAGATGTAGGTCATTACGAGAGCGAATTTCCGGTTGCGGAAGCTTTAAGAAAAGAATTATCCGAAGCTTTCGACAACCTTTCTGTAACTGTTACTAATGTAGTAACCAATCCGATGCAAACCTATGTATCGGAATCCAAACCGAAATCCATTCAACAAAGCTGAAAAGCAATCCATGAAAGAAGCACTTCAACAACTAGCAAATTTACAATATATAGATAGCCGCATCGATGAGCTGAAACAGTTGAGAGGCGATCTTCCTGAAGAGATTCTTGATATTGAAACAGATATTGCTCGTAAAGAGGCTCGTCTGTCAAAACTTGAGCAAGAAGAGAAAGATCTTATTGTAGAATATGACAACCTTAAGCTTGAACTAGCAAGCTCTGAAGAGAAAACAAAGAAATACGAAGATCAGCAACTTGCTGTCCGTAATAACCGTGAGTATGACGCACTTACGAAAGAAATTGAAGCTCAGAAGCATGTAGTAGAAAATGCTACTTCCCGCATTGAAGAGATCGACAAAAGACAAGAAGCGATCGGGCCTGAAATCGAAGAGGCTAAAGCTGAACTTGACGCTGCAAAAGCTGAACTCGAAGAAAAGAGCAGCAGTCTTGAGTCTGTTACGAAATCTACTGAAGACGAAGAAGCACAACTTCTTAAAGAAAGAAAGAAAGTAGAAAAAGAAGTTGATGCGCGTTACCTGCGTAACTACAACCGCTTGAGAAATGGGCTTAACAATGGCATCGCTGTTGTAGCTATGGACAGAGGCGCCGCATTCGGCATGGCTCTCCCTCCACAAACTCAGGTGGAAGTTCGCAGAATGAATAAAGTAATTATTGATGAGAACAGCGGTCGTATCGTCGTTGATCAATCATTCTTTGATAAAGCAAAAGAGCAGCTTTCTATTTAAAGCAATAGAATTTTATAACTGTGATCAGCACAGATTCTAAGAAGGGAAGTCGGATGACTTCCCTTCTTTATTTCAGAGAGTGAAGATGGTTTTCTTCCAATGACTTCTTCCAGGCAAAGTAGCCCATCGTTGCCAAAACAGTGAAGATCAGGAATTGGAAACTCGTTAGTACCAATCCTTTATGAAAGTATAGTGGTATTGAGATCAGATCTGTTATGATCCAGGCTATCCAGTTTTCCAGCTTTTTTCGAGCCATTAACCACATCCCAAGTATTGCAAACGAAGTGGTCGTTGCGTCCCAAAAAGGAACATCACTATCGGTAAAGTTGATGAGTACAAAAACCAATATCCCAAAACTTCCTGCCAGAATTCCCACTGAATAAAAGTTCTCTCTTAAGGAATTGATAGTTACAGGAACCTGATCTTTGTTACCATCGGTATTTGTCCAGTAGTACCAGCCATACACACTCATCACGAAGTAATATCCATTAACTCCCATATCGGCATATAACTTGTATTCAAATGCCAGATACACATAGATAAGAACGCTGATAATTCCGGTAGGGTAAACCAAGATATTCTCTCGCATGGAATAAATCACGCTTGCTACTCCACAAATTACCGCAGTCCATTCGAGTGCTGAAGTTTGTATGACTCCGTTTATAATCCCATCAATGATTGGTTGCATTTATTGACTTTTATATCATTCTATAAAAACTGATATTTAGCTATGAAGAAGCTTCAAATTTATATCTGCTTATCAGTCCTTTTTATTTCTTGTGAAAAAAAACTAAGTGATAATACTAAGAAAATTGTAGATCAAATAAATCAATATTCTAGCTTAGAATATCCATATATAGGAATGTATGGAGCAGAATCAGATCTTTATCAACTATTCGATACTCTTAAACAAACGGCTTCAAATAAAGAACTTGTTCATCTTATAGATCATAAGAATACCGTCTTGAATGGATATTCAGTCTGGGGTCTTGTTGATAACAAGTATAACGGTTTAGAATATATATTTAAGAGAGTTCTTAAATCAAATAAAACACTATATACAATTTCCTTTGATGTAGGATCCGAGGAGCATCTCAGTCATCTTTTGTACTCTCGGCTTAAATCTAGTCTGTTAAGTACCGATTCTATTGATTCAACTTATTATCTAAATAAAATATCAATAATTGATAGTCTAATTTTATACTCAAATCATTTACCCGGCTATTATGACAGAGAATATGGATCATATCTCAGAAACAGTTCATTATCTAATAATGATCAAGATCCGGAAACATATAATCGGGTAAAGTACTTGGCTTTAAAAGAAAAAGATTTGATGGCTTTAGTTGAATTAGCTAAATACAGATATCCATCTGACACAGAAAATATACTAAGCTTCAATGAAGAAGCTTTTGAAGCTATTTCTCATTTTCCTCATCCTGATTTTTGGAAATTTTTGGAGTCCTTCAAATTCACTGCTATGGAGAAACAATATTATGAATCGATTGCAGCTTATAAGAATGAAAAATCCAAACAGCTACTTTCAGAAATTTATTCGCATTTAAATAAAGAGAATGCAAATATCGGCTATTTTGAAGAATTATACGAAGCTGTCGTAAGAAATTATGATCCTATTTATGATTCTATTATTAAAAAATTTTGGTTAGAGTATAAGATAATCGACTTCTCTACTACTACAAGGTTATTAGAAACTGACCCTGAAAAGGCTTCCTCTATATTTGCAGAAGGGCTTTCAACTTCAAAAAACCTTCGTTTTCAAAACTTCCTATTAATTGATTACCCAGAAAATTCCAATTATGGATTCCCCGAAGACTCTATCCTGGTATTAATGCTGGACTCTATTGAAAAATTTAATCCCGATAAAATTCCACAAGTTTACAGACAAACGATTAACTCTGTAAACTTTCTGTATTTCCCAACGCTTATAGAAAAACTTGAAAAAGAAAGACCTCAATACATAGTTAAATCATTATTAAAAAAGCTTGATTCAAAAATTTATGCTTTTGAAAGTTACCATGTTTCAAGAATTCTTTTACTATACAACAAGAATACCATTAATGACCAAGTCATTAAAATTTTAAAGAGAAGACAAAAGTACTGGGACAAAGGAAATTGGTCGACTAGCTTTAGAGAGATGTTCCTTGAATTTAAAATCTCTCTTTAAGCTTGGTTTATTGACCTTTTAAAACTCTGGAGAGATTGAGTTTATGAATCGGGATAAGGTAGCTGGAACGGAGCTCGTCTTTATGAATTCCCATTAGTCCAGTTCCGCGAAAATCTACTACACATACTTTCTCCTCGAGCTGAACTACTTCGCCGATTCCATAGTATTCGGGACTTGGCCCGTAATATACAAGGTCACCTTTCTTCAGGTCGTTCTTTGCCCGTAAGTGATAGGGAAGTATCACCGGCAATAAATCTAAACGATATGACAGCCTTCGCTTTTTAGTAGATGACATAATTAAATTTACGGCACTTTAGCTACGATCTGAAATTAAAATGCTTCTTTCTGAATTTCCTTTATGCTTGATCTCAATTTGAATAGCTTCTTCGGGTATCAGTTCTTGTATTTTTGACGGCCATTCTATTATGGAAACGCCGGCCCCATACAGATATTCCTCTACACCAATTTCCAGGGCTTCCTGAATACTGTTCAGACGATAGCAATCAAAATGATATAAAGGAATTTCCCCTGAATACTCATTGATAAGTGTAAAAGTTGGAGAATTTACCTTTTCCTGATCTATACCAAAGTAAGAAGCGACTCCTTTTACAAAGTGTGTTTTTCCTGCACCCAAATCTCCTTCCAGACAAACTATATCTCCGATACTAAGTTTCTCTGCAAAATTTCTTCCCAATTGAATAGTCTCTTTTACTGATTTACTCTCAAAGATCATTTTACTTAGGTCTCATCGTAGCTACAGGTAAGATCATTTCTTCCATGGAAGCTCCGCCATGCTGAAAAGTATCTTTATACCGATTCTGATATTTGTTGTAATTCGTTGGATACACAAAAAAGTAATCTTCCTTAGCTATAATGTAATTATTTACCCCTGTTACAACCGGCAGTTTAAAATCGAGAGGATTATCCATAAAGAAAACCGCACTACTTTCGTCGGCTTTTAGGTTTCTTCCATATTTATAGCGCAGGTTTTTCGCTGTATCTTTGTCACCAAATACCTTGGTATCCCTCAATGCCCTAACCGAGCCATGATCTGTAGTTACAACAACCGTTACATCTTCCTCTGACAGAGTTTTGAACATCTGAAGCAAATTTGAATGTAAGAACCAGGCTTCTGTTATAGAACGAAAAGCTGATTCATCAGGTGCAAGTTCTTTTATAACAGCCGAATCAGACCTCGAATGCACGAGGGTATCCACAAAATTGTATACAAAAGCTGCAAACTTTGATTGCGTATAATTCTGCATTTTATCTGCTATTCGCTTTCCTTCATCTGCATTTAAAACTTTCTCGTATTTGAAATTTACATTTATTCCTGCTCGCTCCAGCTGTCGTTGAAGCAACTCTTCTTCATGTCGGTTTAAAGAAGTCTCATCCTGTCCTTGTTGCCATAGTTCAGGATACAATCGTTCAATATCAGATGGATATAAACCTGCAAAAATAGCATTTCTCGAATAAGGAGTTGCTGTAGGTAAGATCGAGTAATAAAAATCTGTCTCTATGTTGTAGTAATTAGAGAGCACAGCTTCAAAAGTGAGCCATTGATCGTATCTCATACAATCAATAATGAAAAACATTGTTTTTTTACCTTTTTCTAAGTGAGGCTGCACATACTTTTCAATTATTTTCGGAGACAATAATGGCGCCCCATCTTCTTGTGACAACCAACTTTGGTATTCGTTTTCAATGAATTTTCCAAACTCCTTATTTGCCTCATGAATCTGATCTTCCAAAACGTGAACCAGATTCTCATCTCCGGTTTCAAGGTCGATTTTCCATTTAGACAACTCCTTAAAAATATCGATCCATTCTTTCCACCCTGTTCTTGGATGTATTCGTGATGAGATTTCTCCAAATTGCTTTAAATAACTTTGCGCAGATTTTTCATTCTGCAGCCTCGAGCGTTCCAGAATCCTTTTTGTAGTTAGTAGAATTTGATTAGGGTTTACAGGCTTTATGAGATAATCGGATATTTTGCCTCCGATCGCATCTTCCATAATAGACTCTTCCTCGCTTTTAGTGATCATAACCACAGGAAGTTGTGGGTTCAGGCTCTTGATCTGTTCAAGCGTCTCTATACCATCCATCCCGGGCATTTGTTCATCTAAAAAAACTATATCAAAGATCTTCTCTTTTATCATTGTTACAGCATCTTCTCCATTTGTAACCGGCTCAATGGTGAACCCTTTTTTTTCTAGAAAGATGATATGTGAACGAAGTTGATCAATTTGATCGTCTACCCATAAAATGTCTGGCATATAATTCCTTAATATTTCACTTTAGTTTTATAAACGCTTTGATGTCTTGTAATCGTTTCTCTCCAATTCCTTTAACATTCAAGAGTTCTTCTACTTCTTTAAATTCGCCGTTTTCTAACCGGTAATCAATAATTCGTTGTGCATATGTTGCTCCGATCCCTTTCAGTTTTTGTAACTCATCGATACCGGCTGTGTTAATGTTGATTTCTAACTCGCTTAAGGTCGTATTTGTTTCGTTTGTTTTTACTATCCCAATCGAATTACTGCCCTCTGTTTTATTTCTTTTTTCAATTGCAGCACTTTTTTCTTCGAATTCTTTTAGGATCGCTTCGTAATTTTCTGTGCTTGTTGAGTGTTGTTCCGTAATAAATACGGAAAGAGCTGCAGTTATTAAGACAAGTACTAGCAAACCTGAAATAACTATTCGTTCTTTTCGTGTAATTTGGAGCCTTTCGATCCAAAAAAAGAAATCTCTTTTATACTTTTTCATGACACAAATAATTTGATTCTAATAAGGGAACAAAATATCAGCAAGTCAACTTGTATTCGATCCTGTTAAGTGAGATGTTTACTTTCTATTATGGCAAACGTGGAATCATATATTTATAAAGACCGGCCAATCAGTTATGAAGTTATTGGCAAAGGCAAACCTCTTGTAATTTTACATGGTTGGGGAAGCAGCCGGCGCGTGATGATGCCTGTTGCTAAATCTTTAGTTCACATCAGAACTTCCTACGTTTTAGACCTTCCGGGATTCGGAGATTCTCCTGAGCCTAGTGCTTCATGGAGTATTGATGATTACGCTGATGCTGTTGAGTCATTTATAGTTGATAAATTTGATGGCAAAGTTGATTTGCTTGTGCATTCTTTTGGCGGAAGAATTACTCTGAAGCTTTGTGCCCGAAAGTTTGGTCAGGAGCGTATCGAAAAGGTTCTTATTACCGGTGGGGCAGGGATGAAACCAAAACGCTCAATGAAATTTTATTTTAAAAAATACCTTGCTAAGACACTAAAGCTCCCATTCAGTATTCTTCCGCAATCTTACAGAGAACCAGCGCTTTTGAAATTACGACAGACAAATCTCTGGAAAAGTTTGGGTTCAGGTGAATACAATCAACTTTCGGGTGTGATGAGAGAAACTTTTGTGAAATCAGTTACTGAATATCTGGAAAAATGTCTTCCCCTCATTTCTCATGATATACTTTTGCTTTGGGGACGAAATGATGATGCAACCCCCGTTTATCAGGGAGAAAGAATTGAAAAAGGGATTAAGAATTCAGCCTTGGTAATCATTGAAGATGCCGGTCACTACGCTTTTCTGGATAAACCCAAACAATTTACTTCAATTGCGGAAGCATACTTCCGTTAGCAACGGAGTTTTTCAATCTAAAAAGTGGAAAACCCCGTATTTATATAGGGAACGGAAAAAACTTACAATTAATGTTAAGATTTCTTAACATTAGTCGATAATGAATTAGGTTTCAAAGTTTCAGGATATTAATAAAGGCTTCCCAAATGAAAAAAGTAATTCTTTTAGAAGACGACCATTTACTGACAATAGTACAATCAAAAATGTTACAAACGCTAGGTTATGATGTTATTGAAACTTCAGTAAGCGGAGAAGAGGGATTAAAAAAAATACAATCTTTAAATCCTGATTTTGTAGTAAGTGACCAAAACTTGTCGGGCAGAATGAAAGGTTTAGATGTTGTAGAAGCTCTTCGAAAAGAAAACAATGAAATTCCTGTTCTGATCTTGTCTGGAGACACAACCTATGAACACCTGAAAACCGCTTCTGATATTAATAACGTTCAGCCCTTATCTAAACCGGTTAAAGTTGATGATTTAAAGAAGACTCTACAGCTTTTAGCGAACTAAACAGTCTCACTAAGAATCACTAATTTTACTTCTTCTTTTCCAAGTAAGGCCTATTCCAACCAGAATAATCAGCATCGCGATAACTGAAAGAGGTAATGGTAATTCCTGAAATAGAAAGTAAGCTATTATTGATGCCAAAATTGGCTCCGCCAGTATCAACGTAGACAGCAATGTAGCTGAAACATATTTAACAGCATAGTTTAAGGATCCATGTCCGAATATTTGTGGTCCTACTGCTAGAGCGAGTCCGATTAAAAACAACCTGCCATCTATTTGTGATGGTACTCCTTCAGTTGCTACCAAAAAAATTGTACATGTAATTGCTGCGTAAGCATAAACGGGAAATACATACCCAATCCAGGTTCGTTTCTGTCTTATCTTCCTTCCAATTAAAAAGTACAATGCAAATATCACCGCCGCTGTTACTGCTAATGTATTTCCTAAACCAGCTTGAGGAAATGAGTTTGAAGCATCTAAATCGAAATAACCAAGCAGCAAGGTGCCTATAAAAGATATAATAACCCCTGTCCAGACTATCGGACGAAAAGTGGTTTTCATTAAAGTGCGCTCAGCAATAATCAAAATTATAGGATGGATACACACTAAAACAGAAGCTGAAGAAACTGATGTGTAGTAAATAGAGTTGATCCATGCTATGAAATGCAAACCAAGCGCCAACCCGGCAATGGCCACCAATATATGCTCTTTTCGGGACTCGACAGGTCTTACTTCTTTTTTCAGCTTGTACGAAATGTAGATTGGCGCCAGAATTACAACTGCTAAAACAGTTCGTATCGTGGCAAGCAATACTCCGGAGTAGTCAGCTGCAAACCTTACCAGTATCGGAGCTAAACTAAATGCTGTTAAGCCAATAAAGAGCGCTCCATATACTTTAAGTGGAGAATACGTCTCTTCTGAATCAGCTGAAGTCATCTTATGCGGTCAATGGATCTGACTAGTTCGAGATCTTTTTTAATAGAACGGTTAGCTAGACCCTGAAAGAGTAAACCAAGCACTGCTAAACCAGCTCCAATAGCTTCATCCCATAAATAGGTGCCAATTCCTCCTAAAGAAAAAAGCACTCCTACAGCAAAACCGATCCCTGCGAGCTGAAACAGCATTGCGATTTTTACCCATTTGATCTGACTTTTTCTATCTGAATATTTAAATATAGAAAATATTGATAGAATCATCGCCAAAGCTAATCCCGAAGCCAGTCCATAGCCAATCCACATTTGTGGATCTTGCATAGCTTTATCATAAACAGGAGTGAAGTATACTAAGAAACTTGAAATTATTGATAAGGCTAAAAATATTGTTTGAGAACGTTGTATCACTGGAATATTATTTACTCAATAAAAATTGAAAGATATTCAAATATTGAATTCTTGATAAATTAGAAAACCTGTCTAAAAAATTAAAGTACACCAAATACTTATTGGTGTACTTTAGAATATTTTAGCTTGCTATTTCAGCAGAAGCTGCGAAAACATAGTCCTTAATTGCTTCGAAAGCTTCTAACGTTCTTTCAATATGTTCATCATTATGAGCCGCTGTTGGAATCAATCGTATCAATACAGTTCCTCTTGGCACCACCGGGTAAGCTACTCCACTCACAAACACTCCGTGTTCCTCTCTGAGCTTGCGCATTATGTCTTGGCAAAGATCAGTGCTTCCCTGAGTAAGAACCGGTGTTACAGGGCTTTCTGAAGGCAACACTGTATAACCGATTTTTTGAAGGCCTTCACGTAGCTTAATTGTATTTTCCCACAGTTTTTCTCTCCACTGAGGGTTTTGACGAATCATTTTTAAACGCTCTCTGGCAGTAACTACAATAGGCATTGGAAGTGATTTTGCAAAAACCTGACTTCTTACATTTGCTTTCAAAAACTCAATCACTCTAGGCTCGGAAGACACGAAAGCTCCGATTAATGCAACTGCTTTCGCAAAAGTACCGAAATAGATATCTATTCCATCCTGACACCCAAGTTGTGTTCCTGTTCCGGAACCATCATTACCAAGTGTTCCAAATCCGTGAGCGTCATCCACAAGTAACCTGAAAGGAACTTCTTTTTTGAGCTCTATGATCTCATTCAGAATTCCGAGATCTCCGGTCATTCCGAAAACACCTTCAGTTACAACAAGAATTGAGGAGTTATCCTTCTTCTTTGACGCCGCTCTGAACAGTTGCTTCTTAAAGCTCTCGATATCGTTGTGCTTAAAAACTGATTTGTCTGCCATGGAAAGTTGCTTTCCATCAACAATACAAGCATGGCTTAACTCATCATAGATCAGAAAGTCATTACGATCTGTAAGTGCGTGAATAACACTCATAATTCCCTGGTAGCCAAAATTTAACAGCTGTGCGGCAGGTTTATGAGAAAAATCAGCAAGTTCCTGCTCCAGTAATTCGTGTTCGGTAGAGTTTCCCGTCATTAAACGAGCACCCATTGGTGAACTCAGGGAATACTTAGCAGTTGCTTCAGCATCAATCTTCTTAATCTCTGGGTTGCTCCCGACTCCCAAATAATCGTTTATACTCCAAACGATCATATCTTTACCATGGAACTGCATTTCGGGCCCAAGAGGACCTTCTAATTTCGGGAATGTATAATATCCGTAGCCTTCTGATGTAAATGGTCCTAAAGGACTAGGTCTGCCCTCAAGCTTGTCAAATAAATCCATAAAAATGTTTAAGTAGCGATAAAGTTAGTTCAATCTTTTTTGAACGCATTTCTTAATGTAAAAAACGGAAAAAAGGTACGGAAAATAGTGCCTAACTCAAAGAATTGAACCCCTTTCAATCATTATAATACCTTAAAGTTAAGGCTTCCCTGTATTTATGTGAATGTTCATTAAAAATTAGTCTAAGTCCGGCTTTAGGATAAATAAACCGTCTGAAATATCACTCACTATAACTATGCCATTATCAAAATAAGGATAACTACTCCATGCACCATTAAATGAGTTTTCATCGGTATTCGGTTGAGTATCGAAAAAAGCAGATAATGAAAGATCTGCTGAAGAAGCGTCATTTATTGTAAGAATTCTTAAGCCCGCATTATAATTAGTTGCGAAAATATGATCTCCTTTCAAATATAAATTATGATCGATCGAAAAAGTGTTGTGCGTGTAGAAGTCTACGAATTGAGGATTATCTAAATCAGATATATCAAAAATGTAGGTTTTTGTATTGCGCCCTAAATTCGTTTCATCGAGCTCATCATTCATAAAAAAGTATCTTTGATCTTCCATAACCCATCCCTGATGCGCATAATACATATTGGGCTGAGTGGCGAAAGAAATTGTCTGCAAGGAATCCTTATCTGTTACGTCAGCAATTACAAGAGATCTTTCGGCAGCACTGAAACAAATCTCTCTTCCTGAATAATCAGAATCAGGTCCATCATAAATAACACATTGAGCATCATGAATATAAGCTGAGTTACTTCTTCTGCGCGGTGGTTCCTGATCTTCATAACAACCTGCAAATTCGGGGTTCTTCGGATCGTTTATATCCAGAATATGTAATCCGCCTGATGCGCAAGTATCTGCATTCGTTGCTCCTACTGCATATGCAAAACCTGTTTCTTCATTTATCACAACGTTATGAGAGTTCGCCAAACCAGAGTACAGAGCATCTTCATTAAACTCCATAAAAGTACCGTTATACGATCTCAGTTTACTGAGATCAAATACCTGTATCCCGTGAGATTGAGCATCACTTCCTATAAACAGATGATCTTTGAACACTTTATGATCCCGCCAGCTTGAGCCTTCAGTCAATGACTTTGAATATTCTGTATCACCAATACCAACTTTACAAGCTTCATAATTGGGATCTGTCAGTGTTTTATACTTAGCTGAAATATTACTTTCAAACAATCTGCCTACTACAATAGGCTCTGTAGGATCTGTAATGTCTACAAAAGAAATCGCATTTGTTAAGCCAACTAACGCATAATTTTTCCCGGTTTGAGAATCTGTCCATCCCCAAATATCGTTTAACCTTACATTTGGAGTATCAGCTCTGTTCAGCCCTTCAAGTTCCTGAGGAGTAACTACCGATAAAAGATCTATATTTTCGCAAGGATATTTCCCATCTGCTAATCCATCAACACAGGCAAAAGTCGGTTCAAGGGGCGGATCTATAATTTCTTGCTCTGGTTCTGTGGAGTTGGTTTTGCATCCAAAAAAAGTGATCAGCAGTAAAGGCAGTATATGATAGTATTTCATAAAATCGGTTGTTTAAAGAAAAATCATATCTAATTTAACATGAATTCATTTATCTAACTACTCAAATTCGATTATATTGGAACGAATAAAATTAGAAATCATTAGTATAATATGTTCCTGCTACTAAAATATATTGCAAAACTACTTAAAGCTCTGTCTTCAGAAGCTTCACCTAATCAACTGGCGGGTGGTTTTGTTTTGGGGATGATCATAGGAATGACACCTGTTGCATCAATCCATAATTTGCTGATACTTATTTTAGTTATTGCTCTGAAAGTAAATCTCGGTATGGTAATTCTGGCTTTTCTGATCTTTAGCGGTATCGCCTACTTGGCTGATCCTCTGTTTCACAGCTTCGGAATCTGGATACTTGAAAATGAAAATTGGCAGGAAACCTGGACTTCAATGTATAACAACGAACTCTGGGCAATTACCAAGTTTTATAATACAGTTGTGATCGGAAGCTTTATCAGTGCCGTAATTTTGTGTATTCCGATGTTTCCACTCACAAAAATTGGCGTCGTTCAATACAGAAAACATATTCATGAGAAAGTTATGAAAACCAAGTTCGCAAAAGCTTTGAAAGGGACTAAATTGTATTCGGTTTATCAAACTGTAGTTAGGGTAAGGGGATAATTATGAGAGTTAAAGGACTAATTTTTCTGGCAATTGTTACAGCATTAGGATTTTTAATAAGCTGGATAAGTATCGATCCTTTTGTTGAATCTGAAATTGAATATCAGGCCAGTGTGGCTAATGGTGCATTAGTTGAAATTGAAGGTTTCGATATTGATTTGATCGACCTTAAAATTCGTTGGGACAGACTTCAGGTTGCAAATCCCGAGAATACCATGAGTAACAGCTTTGAAACAGGAGAGATGGAGTTGGATTTTCTTTTCTGGCCAACCTGGTGGGAAAGAGTAATTGTTGAGGATATTATTTTTAAAGATTTTAAAATGGATACCGAAAGAGAAACTGACGGCTATTTTGAAATTCCGGAAGAAGAGAAAAATGCTGAACCAAGTTTTGTTGCCCAGGTTATTGGGGATGTGACCTCAGAAATTTCCCGAAATGCCAATATGGAGTTCACCAACATTAAAACAAATATTAATGTAGACAGTTTGATGTCGAAATTGAATCTGCAAGCTCCTGACAAAATTGATTCGCTGAGAAACGGGCTTTCAAAAAATTATCAAAAGTGGGATAGCACCTTTGCAAATACAAGGATCAACAAAGAAATAGCTGATATCGAAAAGACGATCAATGCTATTGATATCAAGGAAATAAAAGACCCTAAGAAAGCGATAGAAGCCATCAAAAATGTTCAAAAACTGGCAAAGCAAGTAGACTCCCTGAAAACACGAGCAGTGAATTTAAAAAATGATTTTCAGGAAGATTTCGGAGATTCGAAGTTCAGTGTTGGTAGAATTGATAATTGGATCCAAGCTGATTTCCAGCGTGCTATGAATATGGCCAAACTCCCTACCATTGATCCCGGGAATATTGCTCAGTCACTTTTCGGTGAAAATCTGCTTGCTGATTATTCCGGGTATTTGGAATACGTAGCAATAGCCCGAAAATATGGAAGCCGTTTGGTTGGTGAGGATAAAGACAAAATTGAACGCTATGAAGGAAAAGACTATAAATTCAGCGACAAATATGATTGGCCAAAACTCTGGATACAGAACATAGATCTTTCCGGAGAAACAAAGACGGCTATTCAGCTTGCCGGACAGATCACAAACATCAGCAGTGATCAAAAGAAAACAAAAGAGCCTATCAGGTTTGATCTTGGAGGAAAAGACGATTCAAACCGATCTATGACCCTTACCGGAGAGTTCAATTATTTAGGCGAAGAGCCTCGTGAAACCATCAGCTTTACTTATGATGGGTTTGGGTTAAAAGGTTCAAAAATTTCCCCATCTGAACTACTTCCTTACCCCTTAAAAACAGGAACAGGCGAAGTATCTGCTTCAGTAAGCATCATTGACAAAAGGTTTGATAGTGAAATTGGGTACAAGGCAAAGGGAATTGCTTTTGATTTCGGACAGAACCCATCCAAAGACAGAATTCAACAACTGATTCGGGACGCTGTTTCCAGTACCGATCAAATAAACGTTACTGCTTTAGTGGATAACCTTGACGGACCACTAAAAGTTAAAGTTCGTTCTAATGTAGACGATCTATTTGTGAATGCGCTTAAAAGCACTGTAAGTAAAGAAGTTGATCGTGCCCGCCAAAAAATAGAATCCAGAGTAAGAAGTGAGATAGGTAACCGAAAAGAGCAACTTCTGGCTTTTAAAAATGAAAAAGAAGCAGAGATTCGAAAAGAATACGAAAAACTCGAAAACCGGGTAAATGAAGAGATCAAAAAAGTTGAAGAGAAGAAAAAAGAATTAGAGAAGAAAAAGAAAGAACTCGAAGATTCTTTGAAAAATAATATCAAAGACAGAATTGGAATAGATTGGTAAATAAAAAGAGCCGGTTCCCCGGCTCTTTCGTGATTGCTAACAACAATAGGGGTAATAAGCCTATTTTGTAAGTAACATCTTCTGAACTTTTACCTGCCCCCCTGAAACCAATCTATAGATATAAACTCCGGTAGAAAGATTTGTAGCATCGAAAGTTACATCATGTTTTCCAGCTTTCTTGAACCCATTTACCAGTACCGCTACTTCCTGCCCGATCATATTATAAACCGTCAGTCTTACATTGTTTGATTCCGTCAATGTGAAGTGAATGTTTGTAGTCGGGTTGAATGGATTTGGATAATTACCAAGCGTAACCTCTGTCGGAAGTTCTTCTGTGAAAAGTTCTTCCCCTTCAGGCAATGCTTTGCTTGAAACAGCGCCATCACTTTGAGTATTAGGGTTTCCATTTCCGGAAGCCGTTGTCCAGTCAGAGAAAGAATCTGTATCAACAAATATATCTGCGCGAACAATAGATGAGCCTGTTCCCGCACTAGGGTTACTTGTACTTCCCCATCCTGTTGGGATTCCCGAAGACGCTCCGCCTTCCCAAGCTACTGCATCAATGGTTGTTCCTGATCCATCTTTTAAGACCAATGCATCTCCGCCATTATTGAGCGCCGGAATTGACGCGAATTTATCAGCGTTTTTGCTATACAGTTTTCTAAATCCCTTACGATCTGAGGCAACTGTATAAAAGGTTCCTGGGGCAAGACTGGCATTATTCGGATATGAATAACTGGACCCTGTTCCGTTGTTATCCGTAATTGTCCAGCCACTAATGTCGACGGTAGTACCTCCGGCGTTGAAAAGCTCTATCCATTCTTCATCAGAATCCGTTCCCGGTGTATCGTAGAACACTTCGCTTATAACAACTCCGCCTGTTGGAATAGGAGCTATATCTGCTGATGTTGCATCGACACCAGTGGCTCCATCATCATCCGTAACCGTAAGCGAAACCGTAAATGTTCCGTCCGTCTGGTATGTGTGACTTGGATTTGCTGATGTGCTGGTGTTTCCATCTCCGAAATCCCACAAATAACCGGCTATGGTTCCGTCGCTGTCGCTTGATCCGGCACTGCTAAATGAAACAGCAGTTCCAACTGTTCCGGAATATGTCCCGTTTGCACTGGCAATTGGAGCTGAATTCGGAGGTGTTTGTGTCTCCGGATTTCCGTTTGAACCTGCGATACTCCAATCAGAAAACGAATCTGTATCTGTTCCTGAGTTTGTTCTGAGAATTGTGCTCCCGGTTGGTGCCGATGGATCTGAAGCACTTCCCCATCCACTTGGTAATCCCGCAGAAGCGCCACCTTCCCAGGCTACTGCATCAATTAATTGTCCGGCACTATTCTTTAACAGCAGTGCATCACCTGTATTATTTAGCGAAGGAACCGAGCCATAAAGATCTGCATCATAAGAATACAGACTATTGAACCCTACACTGTTTGTTGCAACAGTCAGATATGTCCCGGATTCAATCGTTGTATTTGCAGGAAAAGTATAAACGCTTCCTGTTCCGTTATTGTCCGTTACAGTCCAGTTATCTAAACTGAGTGAGCTTCCGGTCGAGTTATAGATCTCCACCCATTCTTCATCCGAATCTGTCCCCGGAGTATCGTAGAATATTTCACTGAACAGCACACCTGTTCCTGCTACATCTGTTACCGTTACGCCGGCTGTTGCAACATCGGTAGCACTGCCATCATCGGTAACTGTTAACTGCGCAGTGTACGAACCTGCCTGAGCATATGAGTGAGTTGGGTTTGCTGATGTACTTGTATTTCCATCACCAAAATTCCACGTGTATGAAACAATTGTTCCGTCGCTGTCACTCGATCCCGCACTGCTGAATGAGATATTAGCTCCTGTATCGCCTGAATAAGGACCGTTTGCCACTGCCATTGGCGGTGTGTTATCAGGTTGAGTTTGCGGATTTCCATTTCCTGAAGCAGAGCTCCAGTCAGAAAAAGAATCAGTATCACTAGTTACACTCGTTCTTACAATTGAGCTTCCTGTAGATGCTGAGGGTGCAGACGAACTTCCCCAACCGGCTGGCACTCCTGAGGATGCTCCGCCTTCCCATGCAACCGCGTCTACCACTGAAGAAGTGTTATCAGCAAGGATTAAGGCATCTCCTGTATTATTCAACGCCGGCAGCGATCCGTATACATCGGCATCATAACCGTAAATAGCATTAAACCCTAAGGAGTTAGTTGCTACCGTCAGATAAGTTCCGGATTGAATTGTGGCTCCCCCGGGAATAGTAATAGAAGATCCCGTTCCGTTGTTATCAGTAATCGTCCATCCCGAAAGATCAACCGCTGATCCGGTTCCGTTATATAATTCCACCCATTCCTCATCTGAATCTGTTCCAGGTGTATCGTAAAATACTTCACTGAATACAACTCCTGCTCCTGAGCCGCTTCCTGTAGAAACCGTTACATTAGCAAAATCAGTGTTTGTTGCTCCGTTATTATCGGTTACCGTAAGACTTGCAGTGTAAGATCCGTCCAACGAATATGTATAACTTGGATTAGCTGATGTGCTTGTATTTCCGTCTCCAAAATCCCAAGCATAAGTAGATATTATTCCGTCACTGTCGCTTGAGCCGGCACTACTGAATGAAATTGGTGAAGTTGTATTTCCGTTGTACGGGCCATTCGCTTCTGCAACCGGAGGAAGATTACTTCCGCCACCGTTACTTAGACTTACAAAATCAGCATAAACAGGAAGGTGATCAGAAGCATCGTGTATTGCCTGAGCTACTGTTGCACTAACCGCTGAGTTTGGACCGTCCAGTAAAGAAGTATCAAAGTGATTTCCATCGTTACCAAAAGCAGTATATGTTCCCGGAACCATATCGACTTTCGAGTTATCGTTAATCCCAAAAGAAGTAAGAATAAAATCAAAACGATCATCTAACCCTCCGTGAGCACCACCACCAAACTGCGTGGTTCTCGGGCTTTGAGTGTGTACACTTGCAAAAGCAGCATTAACATGCCAATCACCAACTCCTCCTGAAGAAGCCAGTGGATCTTCGGCTCTACCATCATTATCTGCTTCGTTGGCAATGAACTTTTGATAAGCGGGTTCATTACTGTCGTACATATTGAAATCACCTACCACAACAAATTCAGTTCCAGCCGGTAAATTATTCAAATGATTTCTCAATACCGTTACTTCGTCCAATCGTTTTTGCTCATTGGTTGAGCCTGAACTTGCTTTTAAATGAGCGCTGTAAAAACGGATCTCATTATCTCCGATCTGCATTACATATTCTGAAAACTCCCTCAATGCCGTAGGAATTTCATTTTGAGAAGTCAGCGTTCCAATCGAAGTTCGATAGAACAGCATATTATCAGTATCAGTACCGTTTATAAAAGTAGCTCTTGAATACTGATTCCCTCCGGCATTAAGCGCCGTAAGTATGAGGTCTGCTCCTGCCGCATCCACTATTTCCTGCATAAGAAGAACATCGGGGTTTGACGCCTGAAGTACGGTTTGGAATGCACTTTGACGATCTGTATCTGTTCCGTCAAGTTTAAGTCCGTTATAGGTCATTACGCGGAAATTTACATCCTGCGCAAGTACAAAAGATGAGATCAGAAGAGTAAGAACAAAAGAAATTGCCGTAATCTTCTTGAGAGAAGTAGCGAGTACACGCATATCGCCTCCGGGGTTAGTTATCGTTTATGATATTAAGGCGACCTATGAGTGGTGACAGCCAATTACGGTTGGCAGGTGGATGCTTCTTGTCCCAAATTACAAGAATTACACAAGTGGGTCGTAACATTATAGTTTCGCCGAAGTGTAAAAGCAAGTAAAGTTATCCACAGAATAAATGTGGAATAGTATGCTAACTATCTATAAATTTTACTCTTTCGTGATATTACAGAATTGTAAACTTTTCTATCTTTCATCAAAAATACTATGAAATTTAAATGGTGGTGGGTTCCTGCAGGCCTGATAGTAATGTACGCTGTCGCATTTCCTTTCTATTTCAGAAGCCCTGAATATCCTTTGTTTTTCACCGTTTACTCAGTGTTTAACGGCACGTTGGAACACCAAGCTATAGATGGGAAAAAGGAAGAACTTGTATCTAATTACGAGGAGATAACTGTTGATAGCAAAGCCCCGGATTTTACTCTTCCGGATTTAGATGGTGATCAAATTTCGCTGTCTGATTTTGAAGGAAAGACCGTTCTGTTGACATTCTGGGCCTCCTGGTGTCCAACCTGTCGAGCCGAAAATAAACTCCTCAAAGAGATCTATCCTGATTACAAAAATAAGGGGTTTGAAATCCTTGCCGTTTCTCTGGATCGCAGTAAAACGAACTGGGAAAAGGCAGTTGAGAAAGATGGTACTACATGGCCACAAGTTTCTGACCTGAAAGGAGTGGATTCTCCTGTTGCTACCAAATATGGCGTTTATTCTACCCCGACTACTTTTTTGATTGATTCTTCAGGTTTTGTGATAGCAAAGGATTTGCGGGGAAAGGAGTTGGAGAAGCAACTGAGTTCACTAGAATAATCGATGTTTAATAGAATCTGTCTTCTTTCCATTGAGATGGGTTATTTCGTATGTATTCAGAGATATTATTAAAGGACTCCTGATCACGAATTATATGATCGTAGTATCTGGCTTGCCATTGGAAGTCAGTTCTGATCTTTCTCGCCTTCTTTGTGACACCGATTTTAAAACCACGAATAATGGAACCAAGATTTTTAGTTTGAGGACCAAATTTGTTTAATGAATTCTGTTTCGATGCATGTAGGGACGCAAGATTTTGCGTCCCTACATAAGATTTTGAAAACCTGCCATCGTCTTTTTTATCGATTACGATAATGCAATGAACGTGATTAGGCATCACAACAAATTCTCCTAATTTCACAAATGGAAAATGATCCGGGATCTCTTTCCAACATTGGTTTGCGATTTTTCCAATTTCAGACAGAAACATTTCATCATTATTTATCTCTCCAAAAAACCTCTCTCTATTCTTCGTACAAATCGTTACGAAATAAGACCCATTCCACCCATAATCCCAGGACCTTAATCGAGTGGTTTCATTTCGATATTTGTTTTTGAATCTGTCTGACACTATATACTTAATGGAGAACAGGTTACAATCGCAAAAAGGTCAAATTTATTCGATACTTATTTGACCTACCCCTTCAACGGAGACAATCTCATTCTTTATTTTATCGAACTTAATCAGATAAATAGGATTTTCAATCTTGTTAAATAAAACCTCGTTGAGATAGTATAGTGCGATAGAACTTGTAGAATCCTCAGGTAAAATAGATTCCCAAATGGCTACAACGCTAACATCTATTTTATGACCTGATTGTTTTAATGAGTCGATCTTTGAAACCGTATCTTTAAACTCTACAAGATTTTGTACTTTTTTAAATGCTTGTTCTTTCTGACCTTCTTCTTGACAATACACCTGATTTGTAAATGCAAATGCAATAAATAAGCTTAAGATCAGACTTTTATTCAATCTCATATTTACCATAATCACAAATTCGAATCCGCTAAATATTCATGCACGTATTTTATTGCCATGGAGCCTTCCCCAACAGCTGATGCGACTCTGTTCATCGCTCCAGCACGGACATCCCCGGCGGCAAAAATTCCGGGTGCACAAGATTCCAGTAAATAAGGCTGACGTTCCAATTTCCAGACTTTGGAATAGTCATCATATCGCTGAAGATCTCTTCCGGTCTCTATAAAACCTCTTTCATTTTTGATCACATTATCGTGGATCCAATCGGTATAAGGTTTTGCACCGATAAAGATGAATAATCCATCTGCTTCTACTTCAAATTCTGATTCATCCACGTTATTCAGGAGTTTCAGTCCTTGCAGATGACCATTCCCGGAAGCCTCTACAATTTCTCTGTTTCCAAGAAGCTCTATGTTTTCGGTCCTGTTTATCTGATCAATCAAATAAGAAGACATACTTGAAACCAGCGAATCTTTCCGAATGGTGATGTACACTTTTTTTGCAAATGTAGACAAATACATGGCTGCTTGTCCGGCTGAATTACCTCCTCCAACGATGTAGACTTGTTTGTCTTTAAACGCGTGTGCTTCAGTCATTGCAGCGCCGTAGTAAATTCCCGCTCCGGTAAAATCTGAAATCCCTTTGCTTTCCAGTTTTCTGTAATTAACGCCTGTAGTTACAATTACCGCTTTTGCATTGATCTCACTTCCATCCGCCAAGCAAACCGTTTTATACTGATCATTCAGCTTGATATCAATGACCTCTTGTGGGGATAAAAATTCGACGCCGAATCTTGTGGCTTGTGTAATTGCACGTCTTGCCAAATCAGAACCACTCAAACCTTTTGGAAAACCAAGGTAATTCTCGATTCGGGAACTAGTTCCGGCTTGTCCTCCGGGAGCTCTCTTTTCAATGAGCAATGTTTTCAATCCTTCCGAGCCACCGTAAACCGCAGCCGCTAATCCTGCCGGACCAGCACCTACAATTACTACATCGTATACATTTTCTGAAGCAGATGGATTTTTCCCAAGCTTGTTAGCAATTTGAATCGGGCTAGGATTAGTAAGGAATTCACCATCCTCAAAAAATATGGCAGGCAGATCTTTTTGGTCAATTTGATTCTCTTCTAATAATTCAGCGGCTTTTGCTTTTTCCTCAATATCTAACCAACGGTAAGGAATCAGGTTTCCGGAAAGATAGTCTTTAACTGTATGTGATTTCGGAGAATACTGATATCCGACTAACCGAATTCCTGTGAAATCAGGACGGAAATTAGCTTGCCACTCATCCAGCAGATCATCCAAAACCGGATACAATTTTTCTTCGGGCGGATCCCATGGTTTCAATAGATAATAATCCAGCTGAACTTCATTAATTGCCCGAATTGCAGCGTCAGTATCAGAATAAGCCGTTAACAAAACCCGCTTTGCTTCAGGAAAATATGCTCTTGCTTTCTCCAGGAAATCTACCCCAATCATATCGGGCATTCGTTGGTCTGACAGAAATAGCGCAACAGTTTCGCCTTGCTTTTTTAGTTCGGGCAGACTCTCCAATGCTTCTTTCGGAGATTGAGTGCTCATCACCCTATAATCCTTTCTGTAATTGCTACGCAGGTCTCTAGTAATGGCTCTAAGCACCGGAGCATCATCATCGATCGTAAAAATTATAGGCTTCTTCATTCCTTCGGAATTATGGAATTCAAAATGAAAAATTAAGAATGAAAAGAATCAATTTTGAATTTTTTCATTCTTAATTTAATTATTTAATGGAAAGCAAAGTTCAAAGGTTGTTTGTCCCGGTTTTGATTCTACATCGATAAAGGCTCCGTGTTTTTCAATAATCTTATGAACTACGTCTAAGCCTAATCCGGTTCCTTCACCAACGTCTTTAGTTGTAAAAAAAGGATCAAATATTTTTGGCAACACATCCTCCGAAATTCCGCTCCCGTTATCTTTAAAAAACAGATATAAATTTTTATTCTTCTCTTCAGCTTTTACCTCGATCTTTCCGTCTTGGGGTACGGCATCGATTGCATTATCAAGTAAATTAGTCCATACTTGGTTTAGTTCGCTTACATATCCATAGAATTCAGACAAACCAGAAGGGATGTTTAATTCTATCTCTACTTTTTTCTGCTTTGCTTTGTGATTGAGCATCGTAACTGTGCTCTTTAGAACTTTCTTAAGCTCCACCAATTCTTTATCGGTTCCCCTATCCATATGAGAATAGGTCTTAACTGACGAAACCAGATCTGAAATTCGTCGGGCAGAGTCTTCGATCTCTTCTACCATTTTCTCTGTAGTAAGAACATCCTCGATCCATCCTAAAACTGCAGCCAAATATTCGTCTTCTACATGAGAAGAAACAAATTCAAGATCTTTAGTATTAAAGCAAAACTCCGCAAATGTCTCAGAATATTCAAAGCCCTCTTCTATACCGTGATCTTCCATCCAATCTGTTAATTCATCTTCAAGCGCTGTTCTTTCCATTAAAGATTGTTGATTTGAAGATCCGCTTCCCGCTTTTTTAAACACCAGATCATTCACCGCGTCTATCTGATCGTTTGTAAGCTTAATATTCATCACAGATTTGAACTTATCCGGCGTTTGGGACAAGCGTTTCTTTAGCTCAGTAGCTCCGCGAACCAATGCCGACGCCGGGTTATTCAATTCATGAGCCAATCCCGCAGAAAGTTTTCCCAATGCTACCAGCTTTTCATTTTGCTGCTGTTGAGAGGTAAAACTTCGAATTCTATCCGATAAACTGTGAACAAAAGCTTCGATCAGCTCGTACTTTTTTGTGATCTCCACAAAGAGATCTTCATGAGTCTCAAGAATGGTAGTGTCTTCCATTACTACTAAATGGGCTAAAGTAGATTGCATTCTGGAAAAAGGAAGCCGCCCGGAAATATCTCCGGTCACAAAATCTCCTATGCTTGTAAAAGAACTTCCTCTTGGAAGCTGAATCCTGATTCTACCATCCAGTATGATGAACATCTTATCAATTTCTGTACCCGGCTCCATGATCCTTTCATCTGTCATGTAGGTACAGATTCTGGAGTTTTCTACCAGCCAATCGAGTTGATCCACAGGTACATTATCGAACTGCGGGAAACTGTGTAATTTTTGAACTGCGAATTCTTTTAATGTGCTCATAGCATTTCCTTATCGATGAAACAATATCTCCAGTCTTCGCCGGGCTCAACTGATCTTATTAGTGGATGATCATTTCTCATATAGTGCTTTCTGGCGTGCTTGTTCTTTGAAGAGTCGCAACAGCCCACATACCCGCAAGTCATGCACATTCGCAAATGAACCCATTCGTCTCCTTGCTGAACACAAGTTTCACAGTCCTGAGTTGTGGACTCTGTAATTTTGATCATACTTTCATGTTCACAGGACATATCAGCTTAATTTATGATTCGTGATAAAAGCCAACAACTCTTTGTACCCTAATTTACCTTCATACTTGGTTTCGTTCATAAAAAAAGTCGGAGTATCATTTACGCCGTTTTTAACGCCGCTTCTAAAGTCTTTCTGAACCCAACTCAAAAAACTGTGTGAATCCAGATCTACATGAAATTTTCTTCTATCCAGATCGAGTTCCTGAGCAAACTCCTCCAGTCTTTCTCTGCTCAGATTCTGATTGTCTGCAAACATAAGATCATGCATTTCCCAGAATTTTCCCTGATCAGTGGCACATAAAGCTGCTTCAGCACACATTTCAGCATGTGGGTGCTTTTTCTTGATTGGAAAATGACGGAATATGAATTTCAGATTTTTATCCTCTTTCAAGATTTTTTGAACATATCTATATCCCAACCGGCTATACGGACATTCATAATCTCCATATTCGATCAGGATATTCTGTGAAGAAAGGTTTCCTTTCGGATATTCTTCATTTCTGATATTTAAGCTGTAATCATTCAAAAGAATTCATTTCAAAATTCAGAGACATTGAACCATCAACTTCATCACTAATACTTATTTCAGCAAGTTTTCTTCCGGCTTGTATAAGCGGTAAACATACTGCATTTGCTCCGGCTTCTTTAAGCGCCTGATGTTCTTCATCCCTCATAGTAAGCGCGTAGATATCTTCAGTAAATTTATTTTCACGAAGCATTTTAGTTGCCTGAATTTTTGTATCAGCATAAGGCATTGCAAGCATAATTGCCTTGACACTTGATAGATCTATGTTTTCCCACAACTCAGCATCCTGTGCATCGCCATAAACTACGCGCCGTTTCTTTCCCAGATTATATTCGATCTGAGCAGGATCAGAATCCATTCCTGTTACTCTGTATTCTCTTTCCTTTAAATAGTCGTAAGCAGAAGATCCGGCCTGTCCCATTCCAACTACAAGATATTCGGCTCCACCCAAACTCACCACTTGCTGTCCCGGATGTTTGACATTTCTTTCTAACGGAATGAGTTTATGCTCAAACCTTTTCCATAAGCTGTTCGATTTAGCAGATAATGGAGCATTCACTGTGTACGAAACCGCTATCAATAGTGCGAAAACTATGATCGTGGATTCAGGAATAAAGCCTGATGATGCCGCCACCAACCCTGCGATCAGCGTAAACTCGCTGAAGGAAGTCAATGTTAAAGTCACCATAAATGAATTTCTTGAACGAAGCTTGAACAGTATCAACAAAAAGAAAAACAAAACTGCTTTGATCGGGAGAACAGCAAATAAAGCCCCGGCAAACAGAAGGTCGTTCATGTTCGGCAAGCCTGCCAACCCCACTTCTAAAAAGAATCCAACAAGAAAAGCTTCTTTAAGTCCCCATAATTTTTCCGAAAGCTCATCCGATTCGTGAGTTCCTGAAAGTAACGCCCCGGCTACAAGTGCTCCCAATTCGCTGGAAAGTCCAAGTTCTTCAAACAGAGCGGCTCCACCCATGGCAAGCAAGAGTCCATAAAGTAACTGAAGATCTTCATGTCCGCTTGATGTAAGTAATTTAAAGAGAAGAGGTCTAAGAAGCGGCAATAATAGTAGTCCGAAACTCCAAACAGAAGGTATTCCACCACCGGTTAAAGCTAAAACAGTGATTGCCACCAAGTCCTGAACAATTAAAATACCAATTGAAACACGGGCATGAAACGCATTCAGTTCACCGCGAGCTTCCAGTGTTTTTGCGGCTAAAACTGTACTTGAAAATCCGAGGAGTATCCCTATGATCAAGCCTTCAATTGCAGAAAAACCAAAGGCCATTGCAATTACCAAAAAGATCCCGGCGCTGATCACAAGATGAATGCTTCCGACACCAAACACTTCCGGGCGGATAATATTCTTTATCCTTAGATGTAACCCAACTGTGAACAGAAGAAAAATAACGCCATAGTGCCCGATCGTGTGGAGTAGACCATTTTCATCTGACACACCAAAAGCTGACAGTATCACACCTGCAATAAGATAACCGATTAAAGGAGGCAGTTTTAGTTGTTTAACTACCATACCAAAAACGTAGGCAAGACCAAGCCAGAGAATTTCCATTAAAAATAATTAGAGATTTAAAATTCAAGATTAAAAATTAGTCAGAACGAATTTTTAATCTTGAATCTTTAATTTTAATTCAGCAACTGCTGAATATGCTGAATCTCATCCTCGTTGACAAGGTGTCCCATCCCCGGATAGATCTTTTTTGTGACATTCCCTCCCAATTTTTCAAAGACTGCTTCAGTTTCATCTACTCTTTCTTTTGGGATATGAGGGTCTATATTACTGCAACCAAGAAATACAGGTGTTCCTTCTAAATCTCCGGAATACACTGACGGATCAATTTTGTCGCCGATCAAGCCTCCGCTTAATCCAATTACTCCGGCGTACTTTCCCGGATGTCTGGCAACGAATTCTGTAGCAAGACAAGCTCCCTGAGAGAACCCAAGAAGGAATATGTTTTCTTTTGAAATGCCTTCTTTTTCTATTTCCATGATCAAATCAGCAATAGCTTGTAAACCTGAGTTTAATCCCGGCTGATTTTTCTCTGTCGGGGCAAGGAATGAATATGGATACCACGTAAACCCACTTGCCTGAGGTGCCATAAAAGTGATCTTATCATTCGTCTCAAACTCGTTGCCGAGACCTATAATACTTTCTGCACTTGCACCACGTCCATGAATCATGATCATGGCATACTTTGCATCTCTAAGATCAACTCCTCCTGAAGCGTTCTTTTGATTCTGATGAGGTCCTTTAAACGGGTTTTCTTTATCAACTCTGAATAATTCCATTACACTAGCTTTTAGATACCTAGATCAGGTAAATTATTTTCGATCATTTTTCTTCTTGGCTCTAACCAAGGCGGGAGTATCAACGTTTCGCCGAGTTCCTCAAAATCTTCATCGACTGCATAACCCGGACCATCGGAAGCTATTTCGAACAAAACTCCACTTGGCTCACGAAAGTAAACCGACTTAAACCAGTGACGATCTATAATCGGACTTGGATGTAATCCTTTCTCCACCACCTTTTCTCTTAGTCCAGCCAACTCTTCTTCATCTTTTGCACGAAAAGCGACATGATGCACGATTCCCCGTCCGCCTTTTCCTTGCTCATCTTCAGATTCTTCTATGATCACAGTGCTTCCTATTTGAGCATCTGTAGCAAATCTTATTAGTTTTTCTTCTGATTCCTTCTCTTCAAATTTGAAAATATCTTTTAGTACATCTGCCGTAGCATCAGGATCAGCTACTTTCAGGCGTGTTGACCAAAAACCTTGGATCGATGATTCTGTTGGAACAGTGGTCTCAAAAGCACTCACTTTTTCTTTGGGCTGTCCGGAAAATATCAGATCCAATTCCAGTCCATCCGGATCCTGAAAACGAATTGCTTGATTTCCAAATACCTCAAAGATATCTGAGTGTTCAATGTTATGAGTATTCAACCTTTCTTTCCAAAAGTCTTCTGTTCCTTCCGGCACTTGGAAAGCTACATTTACAGATTCACCGCTTCCGGGAATTCCTTTATGCGCCCTCGGCCACGGGAAAAAAGTAATACTTGATCCAGGATTAGCGGCTTCATTTCCATAAAAGAGATGGTATGTAGATGGATCGTCCTGATTAACCGATCTTTTAACCATTCTCATTCCCAATTTTTTGACATAAAAGTCGTAGTTCTCTGCAGGATCTCCTGCTAAAACTGAAATGTGATGTAAGCCTTTATTGTGTTTCATATTGCCTCCTTGTTTAAAACAATACAAATATATTAAATAGTTTAATATTAAATTAATTTTACCATAATACCATCCTTAAAATAGCATTAAACTGGATTTTGCTTTCTTCTAGCTTTCAAACAGATAAAATATCAATTCTTTGAAACCTTAATTGCAAACTTTTCAAGTTCTTGCGAGTTATATAATTCTAGACACCTCATTAAGCCCAAGTTTGATTTAGTTGCACTTAAGAATTCTTTCTTCGAATGCCTTGTGGCAAGGCTATCTATTTTTGGGAGGTCATCAATTGAAACATTGCTAGTTTGAAAAAAACCTGAAGCGCTCCCATCATTATATCTATCTTCGAAACCGGGATAGACTTCGTTGATACATTGACTAAAAGCAAGCCCTTTAATTTTATAAACCTCCGATTCATCTACCGGCTTTGCTTTCTCGGAACAGTAAGAAAAGAGTAAAACTAAAAGTACACATCTCATATCGAAACTAGTTAAATGAAATTGGCAAGGTTAGCACCATAGCAACAAGCTCACCATTTAGTTTTGCAGGTTTTATTTTGGCTTTCGATGCAATTTCCAAAGCCTTAGCATTACACAACGGATGAATTCCTCTACGAATTTGAGGTTTGAGAACATCTCCATTCTTATCCAGTAGAACAGCAACCGCTACCTTACCTCTAACCGGACAAGTGAAATCATTCAGACTTTTTTTGATCTCTGGTTGTTCAAGAATTGGAATAAAAGGCTTTGGGGGTGTAAAATCGTCGGTTTCCGGATTTACAATTATTACACTTTGATCTTCTTTTTGAGCCGATTTATCAAAGGAAATATAGCTATCAAGCAAGTTGCTAAAATCAGGGGCTGGGTATGATTCAGGCTCAACCATTGGCCTGTTAGTGGATGCGCAACCAAGTAATAATATTATTGAAAGTAAAATTTGATATTTCATAATCCAATTATATATAAAAAACGTTGCGGAATCTAATTTCCTTTCATCAATCGTTCAAACTCTTTAGGTAAAGGAGCTTCAAAACTCATCTGTTGCTTCGTTTCCGGATGTGTACAAGAAAGTTTGGAAGCGTGAAGCAACAGCCTTCTTACTCCTTTGGTTTTTTGTCCGTATACATAATCTCCGGCGATCGGGCAACCTTTATCGGCCAAGTGAACCCGAATTTGATTTTTACGTCCGGTAAGCAACTCTATTTCCAACAAACTGAAACCAGAGTTTTCCTTAAGAACTTTATATTTCGTCTTTGCCAGCTTTCCTTCATCAGGATTATTTGTAGAATATACTTTATGGATACTGTTTTCTACCAAATATGAACTGAGAGTATCTTCCTTTTTTGACAGCGTTCCCACTACGACAGTATGATATGTTTTGGTAAAATCAGCCCAGTTGTCCTGCAGAAATCTTTTAGTTTGCTCTGATTTAGCAAATATCAAAACTCCGGAAGTGTCTCTATCCAAGCGATGAACAATGTAAACTCTCTTCTTCGACTTACTGTTTCCCTTCTTCACATAGTCATTCAACAAATAATGAGCGGTATTTACCGATTCTTTCTCATTTCCCATGGTTAATAACCCACTGGATTTATCGATCACAAGAATGTCATGATCTTCGTATAAAATGGTTAAACCTTTAGGATGATATCGTTTGGGGGAAGACTTGAATTTTTTTGGTGTCATTTCCCAATATAGTCTTAAAGATGTTCATAGTTTGAATTGATTGCTAAAGAACCAATAAACTATCTATTTTAGAATCTCAAACTTCTAATCCATCTACATGAACATTTACGCCATAATAATCCTCGTTACCATTGCGGTGGATTTTATACTCGACCTGGTTTCCAATTATCTGAATCTGAAATCATTATCCAAAGAATTACCGGATGAATTTGAAGGTGATTATGACGAAGAAACTTATGCCAAGTCGCAGGAATACACCAAAACCCAAACTCGCTTCGGGTTTATAACCGGTGGTTTTGATCTTGTTGTGCTTCTAGGATTTTGGTTTTCAGGCGGATTTAATTGGCTGGATGAAATTGTACGAGCGTGGGGTTTTGGAGAACTGTTTACGGGATTACTTTACATCGCTGTTTTGATGGTTGCCAAATCAGTGATCTCGCTTCCATTCAGCATTTATTCCACTTTTGTGATAGAAGAACGATTCGGGTTCAACAAAACAACTCCAAAAACCTTTGTTTTGGATCTCGTTAAAGGATTAGGGCTTGGGCTATTGATCGGTATGCCATTGCTTGCCGGAATTCTTGCTTTCTTTATGTACACGGGTGATCTGGCTTGGCTTTATGCATGGATTGCCATCACTCTTTTCTCCTTGATGATGCAATATGTTGCACCAACCTGGATCATGCCATTGTTTAATAAATTCACTCCGCTTGAAGAGGGAGAGCTGCGCACAGCCATCGAGGAATACACCGATAAAGTAGACTTCCCGCTGCAAGGTTTGTTTGTGATAGATGGTTCAAAACGTTCAAGTAAATCCAATGCTTTCTTTACAGGATTTGGGAAAAATAAGCGAATAGCTCTGTATGACACTTTGATCGAAAATCACACCAATGATGAATTAGTTGCTGTACTTGCTCACGAAATTGGTCACTATAAAAAGAAGCATATCATCAAAGGAATGATAACTAGTGTAATTCAAACGGGAGCTATGCTATTTGTGCTTTCTATTTTCTTGCAAGCTGAAGGATTATTCGATGCTTTTTATATGGATAAAATGTCTGTGTACGCAGGACTTATTTTCTTCGGAATGTTATACGCTCCAATTGATATGATCTTATCGGTATTTATGCAGATATCCTCCGGCAAACATGAATACGAAGCCGATGAATTTGCCGCTACAACAACCGGAAAACCTGAGGATATGATCGCTACACTGAAGAAGTTATCGAAAGACAATCTTTCTAATTTAACTCCGCATCCTTTTTATGTATTCTTGAATTATTCGCACCCGCCGGCACTTCAACGTATTAAAGCAATTCGGGAGATTTGATATGAGTAAAAAATCAAAAAACATAGAAACCATAGCCATTCACGGATCTCTAGATCATACTTCAGGGTCGAGATCTGTAGTTCCTCCTATAGAAGTTTCCACAAATTTTGAACATTCAGAATCCGGACATCAGGATGGAGATTATCTTTATACCAGACACAGTAACCCAAACCGTCTGCAACTGGAAAAAGTCCTCGCAGAATTAGAAGGTGGAGAAGCATGTGCAGCATTTTCGTCCGGCATGGCAGCTATCGGAAGTGTATTCCAAGCAATGGAAGAAGGTTCTCATATCATTGTTCCGGAAGATGTTTATCACGGAACCCGGAAAACACTAAATACTTTTGGCAAGCGATGGAATCTGGAGTTTACATTCACAGATATGAGAGATCTTGAACAAGTTCAGAATAATATTCGCCCGAACACAAAACTGATCTATGCAGAAACTCCCTCCAATCCGTTAATGCACATTACCGACCTTGAAAAGGTGTGTGCTTTAGCAAAAACCATCAATGCGAAAGTTTGTGTGGATAATACCTGGCCGTCTCCTTTAAACCTGAATCCAATTGAGTTTGGTGCTGACTTGGTTATGCATTCCACCACAAAATATTTAGCCGGGCACAGTGATATTTTAGGTGGCGCAATTATATCTGCAAAACAAGATGAAATGTTTGATCGAATTCGAATTATACAACAAGGGCAGGGTGCTGTACCTTCTGCCCAAGATTGCTGGTTGCTTTGCAGAAGTATCAGAAGTTTTCCGTATCGAATGCGAGCTCATAATGAAAATGCTCAAAAACTCGCCGAATTCCTCACAGACCATCCAAAAGTAAAAGAGGTTTATTATCCGGGATTAGAAACGCATCAAGGTTACGAAATCGCCAGAGCGCAAATGAGTGGATTTGGCGGGATGATCTCATTTCTTTTTGACGGAACAGAAGAAGAATCGCTTAAAGTAGTTGCTTCATCTAAACTCATAACAAGAGCTACCAGCCTTGGCGGAATTGAAAGCACTTGGGAACACAGACGTTCGAGTGAAGGTGATCAGTCTCATTCTCCGAAAAACTTAATAAGATTAAGCGTTGGTTTAGAGCATCCGGATGACCTCATTGAAGATTTGATACAGGCTTTGAACTAACATTCTATAAAACTTCTCTAAAAGCGCTTTTTTAAACAATAAAAGGAACTATCTGCATTTTGAAGTAATTAGAATAATGTAGAACTTTAAGTCCTTTGCAAAAACAGCTAAAACCGCCGTTAAGGCATCAAATTAAAAGATTTTTATGGCTAAGGTAGAAGTAGTAATGCCCCAGATGGGCGAATCGGTAATGGAAGGAACAGTAATTGAGTGGAGCAAGTCTGTAGGTGATACTGTAGAAGTTGACGAAACACTGCTCGAAATTGCTACAGATAAGGTAGATAGTGAAGTTCCTTCACCCGAAGCCGGCACACTTGTTGAGATCTTAGTTGAAGAAGGCGACACCATCGAAGTTGGTAAGCCTATAGCCATTATCGAGACCGATGCAGATGCTGTTGGAGACACAAAATCATCTCCGGAACCAGAAGCAAAGGAAGAAACTAAAGAAGAAGAATCTGAGCCTGAAACGGAAGAAGAAGAAAGTGCTCCTGCTGCCGAAGAATCAAACGCCGGTGGAGGAGATGATGGCGGAGAACGAATCGAAGTGATAATGCCTCAAATGGGTGAATCCGTTGTTGAAGCTACAGTAATTGGCTGGAATAAATCAGTTGGCGATGAAGTTGAAGAAGATGAAACTCTTTTAGAGATCTCTACAGACAAAGTGGACAGTGAAGTTCCTTCACCTGCTGCCGGAACACTTGTAGAAATTTTAGCAGAGGAAAATGACACAATTGAAGTGGGTCAACCGATTGCAATCATTTCAACCGGTAAAGGAGCAAGTGCAGGATCATCAGCTCCGAAATCAGATTCCGGTTCTTCATCAGCTAAAAAAGAAGAAAAGAAATTATCTAAAGAAGAAGTTGCTGCTACCACTCCGGATCAATTGATGCAGAATAATGGTTCAACTGAATCTTCAGAGGGTTCAGAGCCACAAAGGATGGGTAGTGATGGAAGATTTTTCTCCCCACTTGTTCGCTCTATTGCTAAAGAAGAAGGAATCAGCCAGGAAGAACTGGAAAGCATTGAAGGTTCTGGTCAAGGCGGAAGAGTTTCCAAAAAGGACATTCTTGGATATGTAGAAGATAAGAAGAACGGTAAGGTATCAGCTCCGTCAAAAACTTCTGCAAAATCCACTAGCACTTCTAAGTCCAGCGACGGTTCTATTTCTGCCGGTCAATTGGATATCAAGTCTCCATCAGGCGAAGTGGAGATTATCAAAATGGACCGTATGCGTAAGATGATCGCTGAGCATATGGTGAAATCAGTTCAAACTTCTGCTCACGTAACTACTTTTGCAGAAGTAGACGTTACTAACATGGTGAAGTGGAGAAATGCCAACAAGAATGCTTTCCAAAAGAAAACAGGACACAAACTTACGTTCACTCCTCTTTTTGTTGAAGCGATCATTAAAGCAATGTTGGAATTCCCATTAATTAACAGTTCTGTTAATGGAGATGAGATCCATGTTAAAAAGGACATTAACTTTGGTTTGGCTGTTGCTCTGGGAGAAGGTGGCGAAGGTGGATTGATCGTCCCTGTAATGAAAAAAGCACAGCAAAAGAATTTAGTTGGGCTAGCTGAAGCTGTAAATGAAGTTGCAACCAAAGCAAGAAGCAAAAAATTAAGTCCGGACGATCTTGTTGGAGGTACCATCACTTTAACTAACTACGGAAGTGTGGGTAATATCATGGGAACGCCGATCATCAATCAGCCACAGGTTGCCATTATTGGTACCGGGGCTATTGAGAAAAAACCGGTTGTTCTGGAAACTGAAAACGGCGATGTAATTGCGATCAGACAAATGATGTATCTGTCAATGAGTTACGATCACAGAATTATTGACGGCGCACATGGTGGAGCATTCCTGAACAGAATTAAACAAATTCTTCAGGGATTTGATATGGATCGTGCGGTTTAACTAACTTGTCATTTCGAGTTGAATTCGCGCTGGCGAATGACCAAGAAATCTAAAATTGTACTTAGAAGCAATAGTTTAGATTTCTCCCTTCGGTCGAAATGACAAAATTAAATTTCAGAGACGCTTATTTGCGTCTCTTTTTATGTTCAAATGAAAACAGCAGAATCCATACAAGAAATTCGGGAACAGGTAAATCACCTGAAATCAGAAGGGAAAAAAGTAGCTTTTGTTCCCACTATGGGGGCGCTACATGATGGGCATCTTTCTCTCATCAGATTGGCCCACAAACATGCCGATGCCATCGTTGTTTCTATTTATGTGAACCCTGAACAATTTGCCCCTCACGAAGATTTTGGAACATATCCACGAACCATTGAAGCTGACCTGAAGCTTTGCAAAGAAGAAAACGTAGCTGTTGTTTTTATGCCTGACACCGAAACTATGTATGGTTCAGGAAAAAAATATTTCAGCATTGATATTGAAGAGCTGAATGTTCATTTAGATGGTGGCAGTCGCCCCGGTTATTTTCAGGGAATTGCACTGGTAGTAAACAAACTTTTCAATATTGTAAATCCTGATGTAGCCGTTTTTGGGCAAAAAGACTATCAGCAGTTTCGCATCATCGAACAAATGGTAAAAGAGTTTAATCATCCGGTTGAACTCTTGATGGCTCCAATCGGCCGCGCAGAGGATGGCTTAGCTTTGAGCAGTAGAAATTCATACTTATCAAGCGAAGAACGAGCCCTTGCACCCAGCTTATACCGGGCATTAACTTACGTTGCTCAACAAATCCAGAATGGAGTGATGGAACCGTCTTTATTGATCTCGCATCAACAGGATGAGCTGGAAGCAAAAGGCTTTGAGAATGATTACCTTTCCGTGTATTCATTAGACACTTTACAACCCGTTGATACACTTTCCCCAGGAAATAAATACGTTTTAGCAATCGCTGCTTATTTGGGGAAAACAAGATTGATCGACAACTTAATATTGGAAATTTGAGGTTATAAGAATGCAAATAACCATGTTTAAATCGAAATTACATCAAATGGTAGTTACAGAAGCTAACCTTATGTATGAGGGAAGCATTACCATTGATCAGGACCTTTTGGACGCCGCCAACCTTCTTCCGTACGAGAAAGTACAGGTTCTTAATATTACTAATGGCTCCCGTCTGGAAACATACACTATTCCCGGAGAACGAGGCAGTCGTATTTGCTGTATGAATGGAGCAGCAGCCCGCCTGACGCAGGTTAACGATAGAATTATTGTGATCAGTTATGCAGACATGACTCCGGAAGAAGCAAAGTCTCACAAACCAACCGTAGTTATTGTTGACGAAAACAACGATCCTAAAAAGATCATAGATGAGACCAAATATGCTTCAGAATATGATCTGGAATCCGGAATGCTGGATAATTCATTACAATAGAAAGTGATCTTTACTTCTCAGCTTAATATTCGCACTTCAATCTCAGTTGGTAAATGAAAATTCCGTTTATCAATAATGCGCCAAAGGCCGAAAGTGTAATAGAGAGTTCCAAGGATGGCCTGGGAACATTTGGCGGTGTTTTCACTCCATCCATTCTTACCATTCTCGGCGTTATCATGTACCTGCGATTTGGCTGGGTAGTAGGTAATGTCGGACTCATTGGCACACTTATAATAGTTACACTTTCCACAGCTATTACTTTTTTGACAGCCCTTTCTATTGCTTCCATTGCTACGGATCAGCGCGTTCGAGGTGGAGGTGCTTACTATATGATCAGCCGTTCTTTAGGGATCGAATCCGGTGGAGCAATTGGAATTCCACTTTATATAGCTCAGGCATTATCTGTAGCCCTTTACACTGTTGGGTTTGCGGAAAGTGTTGTTCAGGTTTTTCCGGAGCTAAATTTTAAATTAGTAGGTATTGCCACTACAATTTTAGTTACTGTTCTGGCTTTGGTTTCTGCAAAAACAGCAATTCGTGCTCAATATTTTATCATGTTCGGAATTGGGATTTCATTGCTTTCTCTATTATTTGGCAAACCCATAGAACCAACAGAAATTGAACTTTGGGGTGCTGCCGAGAGAAATTCAGAACCTTTTTGGGTAGTCTTTGCTGTATTCTTCCCTGCTGTAACCGGGATCATGGCAGGCGTAAACATGAGTGGTGATCTAAAAGAGCCCGGGAAATCTATTCCTATGGGAACCTTCGCTGCAGTTGGAGTTGGTTATCTGATTTATATGGGACTTCCCATTATTTTAGCAAACAGGGCAGACGCTTTAACATTGATTGAAAATCCTTTGATCATGCGCCAGATCTCATACTGGGGTGATGCTATTTTGATCGGTGTTTGGGGGGCTACACTATCCAGCGCCCTTGGAAGTATTTTGGGCGCACCCAGAGTACTTCAGGCTTTAGCCCGCGACCGTGTTTTACCGAAATGGATGCACTTTCTAGGTCAGGGCTCAGGTGACGATGACGCCCCAAGAATGGGAACCATTGTAACTTTAGGTTTCGCTTTAGCGGCAGTTTATTTCGGAGATCTTGATCTTATTGCTCCTGTTCTTACCATGTTTTTCCTAACAACATATGGAGTCTTAAATATTACTGCAGGAATAGAGCGTATTCTTGGAAGTCCATCTTTCAGGCCAAAATTTAAAGTTCATTGGGTGTTTTCCATAGTTGGTGCAATTGGTTGTATTGCCGTGATGTTTCTGATCAATGCCACAGCCACGATTGTAGCTTTTGTTTTTGTGTTAGCCATTTATTTCTGGCTGGAGCGAAGAGAACTGCAATCCACCTGGGGTGATGTTCGTCGCGGAATCTGGATGGCCATTACCCGAGCCGGTTTACTAAGAATACGTGTGGAAGAAGATTCAAAAACGTGGCGTCCAAATCCGTTAGTTCTTTCCGGAGCTCCCACTAAAAGGTGGCATTTGATAGATCTGGCTTCTTCAATAACTCACAACCGTGGCTTGTTAACAGTATCAACGGTAATTACGAATGATAAATTTTCGGTAGAACATCAAAACACGATTGAAGACAATATTCGTGAGTTTTTGGCTAAAAGAGGAATTCAGGGATTAGTAAAAGTTCTGACTGCAGACGACCCGTTTAAAGGGGGAGAACGTTTAGTAGAAGCGTACGGACTTGGAGCGTTGGTTCCCAATACCATCATTCTTGGTGACAGCGAAAATGAAGCTATTCGAAAAGATTATTGCCAGATGATCTCCACTTTTCATCGACTTCAGCGAAATGTTCTTATTGTTCATGATGATAAACAGAAGGGATTTGGCAAGAAAAAGAGAATTGACATCTGGTGGGGCGGTTTGAAAGGTAATGGTGGGTTGATGATGATTTTGGGTTACCTGCTCCAGAGTAGCAGAAGCTGGTTTGACGCAGAAGTATATCTTAAAATGGTGGTTGGCTCCGAAAAGGGAGCAGAAGATGCCCAAAAAAACCTTACCGAAATCAGCCGAAAACTCAGGACTGGTGCAAAAGCTCAGGTTATTGTTTCGAACGGAAGATCTTTCGATGAAATCCTTCATGAGTCATCAAAAGAAACCGATCTGATTTTTATGGGAATGGCAGAGCCCGATGAAAATTTCCTAAATTACTATGGAAATATCCAGAAACGATTAAAAGGACTGCCAACGACAATACTGGTTTTGGCCGGTGAAGAAATTTCATATGGTGAAGTACTTTATCAGCAGGACGAATTTCAGGAAGACTGATTGATAATACCTGTAAAAAGTCCTCACTTTGTAAAACTATTCTATTAGTAGGTTCGTCTAACTCTAAATTCGTATTATTAGGGGAATTCAAACTTACAATATTATGCAAAAGAAATTAATTCTTCCCATTGCTCTTGTACTATCCGTTGTGGTTTTATGGATGGTTTTCGGAGGCAATAATGATGAAACAACCGAACTCTACACGTCTCCAAGACAAGGTGAATTTGTAGTTGAGGTAATTAGCACCGGGGAACTTAGAGCTAAGAACTCAACAGAAATTAAGGGACCACAGGGTGTTAGAGATTTTCGTATTAACAATATGAAGATCCAACGTTTGATTCCTGAGGGTTCAATTGTACAAGAAGGAGATTTTGTTGCGGAACTTGACCGCTCACCAATACTTGCCAAAATGCAGGATGCACAACTTGAGGTTCAACAAGCTCAATCTCAGGTTACTCAGGCTCAATTAGACAGCACACTTACACTCTCTCAAGCCCGAGACAATCTCATAAATCTCGAATATGCCCTTGAAGAACGTGAAATAGCTGTTGAACAATCGAAATATGAATCACCTGCCGTTCAAAGACAAGCTGAAATTGAGCTGGACAAAGCTAAAAGAACTCTGTCTCAGGAAAAGAAGAACTATCAGACTAAAGTAAAACAAGCTGTCGCTAAAATCAGTGAGATCGAGGCTGAGCTTTCAAAAAAGCAGAACGAGCTTAACAAAATTCAGACTCTAATGAGCGAATTCACAGTTTATGCTCCTGATAAAGGAATGTTGATCTATAAGCGTAACTGGAATGGAAGTAAAGTTACTGTTGGAGAAGACATTAGTGCATGGAATCCTATAGTAGCTGAGCTTCCTGACTTCACCGTTATGGAGTCTCTTACATATGTTAATGAAATTGATATTCAGAAAGTAAAAGAGGGCCAAAAAGTAATTGTTGGCTTAGATGCCGTACAGGGTAAAATTCTGGATGGTACCGTAACCAGCGTAGCAAATATCGGTGAGCAGCGTCCGAACTCTGACTCAAAAGTCTACGAAGTTATTATTGAAATAGCAGGAACGGATAGTTTATTACGTCCTGCCATGACCACTAGTAATGAAATCCAGATTGACAAGCTTGATAATGCTATTTCGATTCCTTTAGAAACTATTCATGCACAGGATTCTCTGAGCTTTGTATTTTTGAGAGATGGTATTGGTTCAAAAATGCAGCAGGTAGAGCTTGGATTGATCAATGAAAACGAGGCCGTTATTCATCGCGGAGTTTCGATGGATGACCGTTTATATCTGTCGATGCCTGAAGACACTTCAGGAATAACAAAATCTTATCTGAAAGACGATATCACCTCAAACAACTAATCATTCCACGTGCTTCAAAAAATTCTTTATAATTTTGATATAGCCATAGAAGCTATCCGCAGAAACAAGTTGCGGGCATTTCTTACTTCTCTTGGAATAATTTTTGGCGTTGGCTCTGTAATAGCAATGCTGGCTATTGGTACCGGAGCTCAACAAGAAGTGCTTTCTCAAATGCAATTGTTGGGTACTAATAATGTGATTATTCAACCGGTGATTGAACAGGAAGAAGGTCAGATTGATGAAGAAAATGCTACTGAAGAAAGCAAGAGATTTTCTCCCGGTTTAACCCTTGAAGATTTAAGAAGCATTCAGTCTGTATTACCGGAAATTGAATTTGTCAGCCCCGAAATTGTGTATGAAACAAATTTCATTCGAAACGCCCGAATGAGAACGGGTAAACTGGTTGGTGTTAATGATGATTATTTCAACATCAATAATTTTGAAGTAATAAGTGGGTCAAATTTTTCTGATGCACAAATCGAAAGCTCTTCTCCTGTTTGTATTATAGGCTATGACGTACGTTCAAAATTCTTTGCAGGACAAGACCCTATAGGTAAAAAAATCAAAGTAGGTCATCTTTGGTTAACTGTAGTTGGGGTTCTCAAAAAGAGAGATCTGTCTACTGAGAACATTGAAAGTCTCGGAATCAGAAATTACAATCTGGATATTTTTGCTCCTGCAACAACTGTATTACTTCGTTTTAAAAACCGCGCTCTTCTTACAAAAAAAGATTTAAGTGGTGGAAGCTCTACTGTTTTTTTCGGAGGAGGGATGATGGTGAGTTCAAACAGTTCGGGAAAAGGTGGAGATGGAAATTACAATCAACTGGACAAACTCATTGTAAGAGTAAGTGACACTAAGTACAGCGTCCCTATAGCTGAAGTGTTGTCACGTATGCTTAAACGACGGCACAATGACGTCGTGGATTTTGAGATCATTGTTCCCGAACAGCTTCTTCAACAAGAGCAGCGAACAAAGCGAATTTTCAATATCGTTCTTTCTTCTATCGCCTCTATTTCTTTGATCGTTGGAGGGATTGGTATTATGAATATCATGCTGGCTTCAGTTGTTGAACGCTACCGTGAAATCGGAGTCAGAATGGCGGTAGGAGCACAAAAAAAGGACATCGAATTACAGTTTTTAACAGAAGCACTTACCATTAGTATTACCGGTGGTATTTTAGGCATTATTCTCGGAATGCTTTTCAGTTTTGCCATTGAAGCCACTGCCGATATAGCCACCATTGTTACTCCCATATCAATTTTCATTTCATTTGGCGTGGCGCTATTAATTGGAGTTGTCTTCGGCTTTTTTCCTGCAAAACGCGCCGCTCAACAAGACCCTGTACACGCATTAAGACATGAATAAAAGAACTTTATTTTCCTTATTTGTAATACTTCTTCTTGGAACTATTCAGATCAACGCTCAGTCTGTCAGAACCTTAACTCTCGAAGAAAGTATTGAAATAGCAAAAGATAACAGCCCTCTATCCAGAGCTGCAACTTTCAGTTTAATTGCTTCTAAATGGAGATATAAATCGTTCAGAGCCGACCTTCTTCCAAGTTTAGAGCTTGCAGGAAATATTCCAAATTACCGACTTGGGGCACAAACGGTCAATACCACTGAAGGAATTCAAAATGTAAGTTTTAATAATTCAAATGCTAACCTGGGGCTTTCCATCAACCAGGCTATTCTTCCAACTGGGGGTTCTGTTTCTGTTACATCAAGCCTGAACAGATTAGGAATTTTCAAAGGTGAGAAAAGCTATGAATGGTCCAGCACTCCAATCAGTATTGTATATAACCAACCTCTTTTCCAGTATAACAATTTGAAATGGAGAAACAGAATTGAACCTCTTAGGTTTAGGATCGCTGAAAAGCAATTTGTTGAAGACCTTGAAGATCTTTCTTTTACCGTTACACAAAGCTTTTTTGATGTTTTGATTTCAAAGATCAATGTTGAGATAGCTGATTTTAATGTTACTGTTAATGATTCAATCTATAACATCTCAAAAGGAAGATTTGAGGTAGGAAGCCTGGCTGAAAACGACTTACTTCAAACTGAACTCGCGTACAGAAATGCAGAAGCTTCACTTACCAATGCTAAATTAAGTTATCAAAGAGCAGAAGAGACTTTTAAAGCGCTTTTAGGCCTCGATGATGATATACAAATTGAAGTTCAGGCCCCGGAAACAGCACCTGACGTTGATCTTAATTTTGATAAAGCACTTACTCTGGCATTAGAAAATAACAGCCAGTCACTGCAATTCAGATTAGATGAAATACAAGCTAATCAAGCATACGATCAGGCAAAACGAAACGGAAGTTTTACAGCAAATTTACGTGCCGAATATGGCCTTAATGATACTGCTATTGATTTTGCAGAAGTATATAACAATCCCGGCGACCTGAAGTCTTTTAACATTGGCTTTCAAATTCCCATCTTTAACTGGGGAAAAAATATAGCTCAGGTTAAAGCGGCTCGGAATCAACAACTGGCAACTGCAAACAGCATTGAATATCAACGTTTACAGTTTGAGTTGAGTGTAAGAAGTACTGTCCGTGAGTTTGAACTGTTGAAGGGTCAAGTTGAGCTTGCTGAAATTTCTGATAACATTGCTGACCGTCGGTATGATGTTTCAAAAAACAGATATTTGATTGGAAAAATTGACATCACTAATCTTTTTATCGCTCAAAATGAAAAAGACAGTGCTCGAAGAAACTATATTCAAGCTCTAAGAAATTACTGGTCAGGATATTATAACTTACGCCGACTTACTTTATATGATTTTGCAAAAGATCAACCCATCTATCATGAAATAGATTTATAAGGATTAATTACTTTCAGATTTTAGTACTTCTTTAGTATTTCCTACATTTAGGGATTAACTAACTACCAAATCTGATTTATGAAATACTTATCAGTTATAATTTTTACTGGACTTATTCTAGCTTGTTCAACCCCTGCTCCAAAATACACAACTCTTCCTGAGGGTGTACAAACTGTTTCTCTTTTAGGGGATACCTTGCAAACAAATAGCTCAATGTTGCCACAGGAACTTGCTGAACGCATTGACTCTTTGATACTATTGGAAAGATCAAGAGACGCTGAAACCGAAGCTGTGATCTGGGAAGCTCGGTATTTAGGATATAATGGTGAATACAGAAATGCGATCGATCTGTTATCGAAAAGAATTGAGCAAGACTCTAAGAATCCTGCCCTATACCGACACCGGGGGCATCGCTATATTTCTCTGCGTGTTTTCGATCTTGCTATTGAAGATCTGAAAAAAGCATCAGAGCTCATCAAAGATACAGAAGATATTCTTGAGCAGGACGGTCTTCCGAATGAAATGAACCAACCTAAAAGTAGTTTACATACAAATATTTGGTACCACCTTGGTTTAGCTTATTATTTGACCAATGATTTTGAAAACGCCCAAAAAGCATACGCAGAATGCATCAATGCAAGCACAAATGATGACATGATGACTGCAGCGTTATATTGGTACTATATGAGCCTCCGGCGGGACGGCCAGGACGAATTTGCGGGTAAGATCATAGATCCTGTCAGATCAGAAATGAATATCGTTGAGAATGACAGTTACCATAAACTGCTTTTAGTATTTAAAGGAGAATTTGACCCCAATGCACTATTAGATACAGAAACTGATGCTTTAAGTAACACAACTCTTGGATACGGAATAGGAAACTGGCATTATATTAATGGAAGAAAAGACCGCGCGATGGAAATCTGGCAAAGAATTTATGATGCCGGGAACTGGGCTTCATTTGGATTTATAGCAAGTGAAGCGGAGCTGGTTAAAAAATAATTACCAGCTCCCTTAGTCACTTAATTTCCTACAAAAAACACTGCGTTTCCAAATAGTAGTTTTCCATTGTGCCAAAACCCCCGGTATAGTGGGTTATCTATCATATAAACTACTTTTCCTGAACCCATATTCTGAACTCCGAATGAAAGTGTATTTTCTAAAATTTCTTTTGCATCGGCTCCTACAAAACCACTTCTGACAGCACCTGCTTTTGCAGCACCTACATTCCAGCCATTATCCAGATATTCGTATCCTGTTGAACCTAGCTTTAAAGACATATATGTTTCTCCATAACCAAATGCCAGCGGGTGTGTATTATCCATTGACAGTTCAAATATAGAGCCTGCATTTAAGCGGGATGCAAATGCTCGGTTTGAATCTCCATACTTTTTAAGCTTATCGTTTGGATCTTCATCTTTTTCATCATCTTCTTCGGATGTCTTTCTCTTAAGGTTGAATCCATCTTTTCCGGCTAAAAACCCGTTTGCACCTTCAACCGCAATCAAAGTTCCTCCTCCTCTTATCCATTCTTTCAGATCATTGAGTCCATCTTCATTGAAAGTTCTTCCATAAGATCCCGAAGGCATGATCATGACATCGTATTCATGCCAGTCTATATATCCAATATCATCTCTGTTGATGAGGTTTACAGGATATTCGATCTGTTGATCAAAATAATGCCATATATGACCCACCATGTTAGAACTTGTTCCATCACCTGCAATAAGCCCAACTTTTGGAGCGGTTAAAAACTTAACTGAAGATGATCCGAAGTCTTTCCCTGAGTTTACAAATCCGGTTGCTACTGGTGTAATAAACCGACCAAGTTCATCTGCCGTTTTCTTTACGATCTTATCAAAATCATCACCAAGTTTTTCGTTACCGTTTCTTGTAATTACAAGCGTTCCTGCTTCATATTTATTTCCGTTTAATGTAAATGCTTCTTCTGCGTAACGGGCGTTTACTCCTTTTTTAAGAAGAGCTGCCAAATACTTCAAATCATCCAAAGAATTCCATTTTGCGAGATAAGCATATGGCTTATTTACATTTGCAGAAACGGTTCCTGTTGTTGTACTGGAAACAGGTTGTTGGCTAATGTTCCCTTTAACAGCAAAGCCTTCCAATCCATAAGCATAATGAGTTTCCCATGCTGTGATATCATAAGTGAGAGAATCTTCCAGTTCAGGCTTTGGTTCAAAAAGAACGCGAACCAACGTCCCCTGAGGCTGAAAAGTGCTAATCACATAATCACCTTCTTCGATATTTACTCTTCCTGTTTCACCCGTTTTATAGTCATAGCCCTCCATTCGGGAGTTGCTTGCTGCTTCTCCAAACTGAATATTCTGCTTTATCAAATATTGGAGTAAACTGGCTACTTTATCAGGATTACTGGATTTCTTTACTACAAATGTCTTGTATTCCCCGGCTCCATTTTCTCTTGTTTGCTGAAAATAGTTCGAGAATTCATCTACTACTCTTTCTTTGTTTTCAGCTGTTATTTCAACTGTAGAAAGACCGGTTGTAGAGTGATGAGTAAGTCTGTCCCAAAGCCTCAATGTATCTCCTTCTGCTGTTCTCACACCAAGTCCACCGCGACTGTGCCCCGCTTGCTCATAGGTCATTCCAATAGCGCCGTTGAAAGTTGGCCATGTATCACCATAGCTCGGGTAGAACAGGTCAAAAAATTCTTTAGTGAAATACAGCCAGTTTTCCTGATCAAAGTACTTTGCATGATTTTTACCGATCATAGTTTGATACTCGCTTTGCCAATCGGTAATAGCAGTGTGATATGGTCTGGCTGCCGGAGCAAAATAATACGGGCTGTTGAAACCCTGCTCATGAAAATCCACATGTACATGAGGCATCCAAGATAGATAAGTTTGAATTCTATGCTGTGTTTCTACTTGTGTTTGCCAAGCCCAGTCTCTGTTCAGATCAAAATAGTAATGATTTGTACGCCCTCCCGGCCACGGCTCGTTGTGCTCTCGGGATTCAGGATTTACGTTGGGCTTGGACCCTGTTACAGACTTATTCCAATATACATATCGGTCTCTTCCATCCGGATTGATCATTGGATCCATCACAACCATTACATCATTAAGCCACTCACTCTTTTCTGTAATTAATTTATAGATCGTATTTAAAGCCGCTTCACTCGATGAGGTTTCATTTCCGTGAACATTATAGCTCAACCAAACAATTGGAGTTTTATCGGCAGATGGTTCTCCATCAATAAAACCAACTCGTTTCAAATTATTTGTTCTTATCTCCTCCGAGCGATTTTGATTTTCGACAGATGAAACGGTTACGATTACAAGCTCTCTTCCTTCGTAGGTTTCGCCGTATTTTTCGATTTCAACCATATCAGAATTCTCTGCTACATGCTTAAAATATGCATGAACTTTATAATGCGGCGTCCATTGTTCTCCCAGTTCATACCCTAAAAATTCCGCAGGCGACTGTAATTGAGCAAATGTTGCAGTAGATAAAACAAGAAGTAGAATTATAGCTTTTAAACTTCTATACATAGTGTGATCGTTATGAATTAAAATTGTTTATTCTTCATGGATTTTACAGTTTACTTTTCCTTTGAACAACTCTTTTGAATAACTTTTACGGAATTATTAATCAATTACGAGCTAATGCTTTCTAAAACCTTACTTTTTGCAATCATCATCATGGGTTTTTCGATGGATATAATAATGAGACATGATGTAGATGAATCCGAATACATTGCCTTAGCTGAAAAATACGCCGGTTCTGCAATTCGATTAAATGCCGGATGCGGAACATTCATCCTTCCAAATGTAATTCTTACTGCTGCTCATGTTGCCTCCGTTCCTCAAATTGGTGATGATGTTACTGTCGATGGAATTAAATACGGTATTAAAAAGATCATCAATCATCCGGAATTCGATATGAGCAGAAGCATTGCCAACGACATCGCCATCATTATTCTTGAAGAGGAAGTTCGGGGTGTTGAACTGGCAAAACTGTATTATCATAATGACGAAGTTGGTAAAGAGATCATTTTTGCAGGAACAGGATGGGCAGGCACCGGAGACAAAGGAATGGTTGAGGATTCAATCAATAAAGACCGGAAAATGCGCGCTGCTCAAAACAAAGTAGATGGAGTTCGAGACAACGGTTTTATTCGGTTTACGTTTGATGCTCCCGATTCAGAAGATGCATTGCCGTTAGAAGGGATCAGCGGACCGGGTGATAGCGGAGGACCGGCTCTCTGGTTTGATGGCGAACAGGCATATATAATTGGTGTAAGCTCACATCAAAATGGCAGAGGAATGGGAAAACCGGAAGGTGTTTATAATGTGTATGAATTCTACACAAGAGTTTCTGAATTTACAGATTGGATTGAGACCGAATTAAAAAACAACGATATTGATCTGAATCAATAGTCAGTCACTAAAACGCCATATCGCAAAAGCTATAAAACAAATTTTGTGTTTTTGTGCTTCCGTGGCAAAAGAAATTGAAAGATATGCCCAGCAATCAAGACATCGCCTCCAAACTCAGAGAAGTTTACCAACTCATGCAATTGGCAGGAGAGAATCGCTTTAAAGCCATCGCTTTTGACAAAGTAGCTCTCACCGTAGATGGAATGGGCGATGATATCAACGAGTACATCAACAACAAGAACCTGACTGATATTAAAGGCATCGGAAAGTCGATCGCAGAAGATATATACGCTTATGCTGAAACGGGAAAAATGCCTGTGCTGGAAGCTTTTCGTGAAAAGATTCCGCCGGGACTTTTGAAATGGACAGAAATTTCAGGACTGGGCCCTAAAAACATCCTCAAAATTCATGAGACCTTTGGTATTACCGAAATTGAAGAATTAAAAGAACTCATTGACAACGGAGAATTGGCAAAGCTTCCTGGACTGGGTGGAAAGTCTGCTGAGAAAATTCAGAAATCCATTGAGTGGATGGAAAAATATGATGAGCGATGCAGACTTGATGAAGCTCAGAAAATTGCCGATGACATTTACGCAAGTTTAAAGGATCTGGAAGGTGTTCAACAAATTGAGCTCGCAGGATCTTTACGACGCTCAAAAGAAACCATCGGTGATATAGATATTCTGATTGCAGCTGAAGAAAAGCACATCACCGATCTTTTCGAAGTATTCACCAATCACGGAAGAGTTACCGAAATTCTTGGGAAAGGTGATACCAAAAGCTCTGTTCGAACTACTGATGGTCGGCAGGTTGATCTTCGAATTGTTAAACCGGAAAACTTTGCTGCAGCCTTGATGTACTTTACCGGTAGCAAGGAACATAATGTAGAACTTCGGTCTCGTGCCAGAAATAAAGGTATGAGTTTGAATGAGTACGGTTTATTTAAACTCAAAGAAGACGGCGAAACCAATTGGGACGCTCCTCAGGATTTCAAAACCGAATCAGATATATACAAATTATTGGACCTGAATTTTGTGCCACCTGAATTGCGCGAAGATAGAGGTGAATTTGAGATCTTTGAAACTCATAAAGAGATCGACCTTGTAACTGATGATGATATTCGTGGAGTAATTCATGCTCACAGTACCTGGAGTGATGGGAAGTTTTCCATCAAGGAAATGGCAGAAGCTTGTATCGAAAGAGGATATGAATATTTAGGAATTACAGATCACTCCCAAACAGCGGCTTATGCCGGTGGATTAAAGCCCGATGAAGTAAGACAGCAATGGGATGAAATCGATGCATTGAACGAAGGGTTTAAATCAGCGGGAACTAATTTTGTGATCTTTAAAGGAATTGAATCAGATATTCTGGCTGACGGAAGTCTGGATTACGAGGATGATATTCTGGAAGGTTTTGATTTTATCATCGCTTCCGTTCATCAATCGTTAGAAATGCCGGAAAAGAAAATGATGGAGCGATTCAGGAATGCAATAAAAAATCCTTACACAAGGATGATCGGCCATCCAACCGGCCGTTTACTCCTGAAAAGAGAAGAAAGCAAGATAGACTTAAATGAATTAATAGCTTTAGCTGCGGAACACAATACTGCTATCGAGATCAACGCTAATCCCCGGCGATTAGACTTAGACTGGAAATTCGGAAACAAAGCCAAAGAAGTTGGGATGATGACTTCTATAAATCCTGATGCTCATAATATTGACGGTATTGATTTGATGAGTTATGGAGTTCGCATAGCTCGGAAAGGAAAATATGAGAAGGAAAGGGTATTGAATACGAAGAGTGCTGAAGAGGTGAAAGCTTTTTTTGAATCTCAATAAATCCTTAGTAGTGAAAGCACTAATATTAAACTTCTCAATAATTGCTTTATTTGTGCACCAAGACTTGTCTGCGCAACCCTTCAGCTCTATTGAAATAGGAGCTTCGCTATCATCAGTTTCTATCTTTGATAAATCCTATTCTAAAAGATGGAAAATTTCACCTGCTAAGTCGCTTCAAGTTCGCACTCCTTTTTATATTGGAATTATAGGCACAAATATTGATCTATTTGAATATCAGGCCAAAAACAGTCAGGTTTCTGACTTTACTTCTATAAACTTTTCTTCCTACCTAGGATTAAATGTTCTGAAATTTAAAAGTTTTTCAGCTTCCACTGGTGTAATAGTTGGTATTCAAAAAATTGAAACAGACAGCCCGGAATTTGATTTCAATTCCGAGGAGAGAGAATTGTATTTCGCATTTAGTTTAGAACCTAAAGTTCAGATCAATAGAATAATCTTGTTCGGTGATTTTCAGTACAGAAAGATATTCAACTATTATCGTCAACACCTGCTTACTGTTGGAACAGGTATTCGTATCAATTTATCAGTATCTAAAAAAGTTCGGGATTTTGTTGATTAGAATATTTATGCGAACAATTTTTCTATTTATTTTTGCAATCCTTTTATTTCAGAATGGGTTTACTCAAAATGTTGTACTTAAGCCAGAAGAAAATATTTCCCCATTTTTTACTTTTGAAGAATGGGTTTACTCAGGCGGGAACTGGGGATATGACAGCTATGGACTTACTAGCTTTGAGCCGTTTTCTCCTTTATTTGCTAGTTCTTTAGAAGCTGCTCCATTAGTGTTTATTGATGGAGTACGCTACCACACAAAGTGGCTTACAGAAGATTTAAACACAATCCCCAACCTTCCGATAGCAATGGTTGATTCAGTAGTTATCCGTCAGTTTGATAATTTTAACCATGGTTTTTTTTCCCCTAATGGGAGCATCGAAATTTTCACAAAAAGTACTGATCACCTTTTAACTCTTAATAAAGAGATAATTAATGAAATAAACGATCCCGGACCTCATATAAGTTCTGAACTTGAGACTGTAAATATTGACGCTATTAATTATAATGAAAGCGTAATAGTATCTTACCCTAAACTTCTTAACTCAAAGATCTTATATAATAGAGATCGATTTTCGTATACAAACCGACTTACTTACGACAAAGAACTAAACTACTATCGTTTTAGCAGAACTTCTTCAAAAAGGCCTGACGGAAATCCTAGAATGCGTAGAAATATCGATCAGGAATTCTTTTTATTTAATCAGGGTATAATCTCAGGGTTTAGTATAAATACCACTATGTCTTATGTAAATTCGCCTGAACAGTATACTTGGTATCCATTAACTGGAATTGAAATCCCAACGCAATCTACCAAGCTCCAAGCTTCTGTGAGTTTAAAACCGGTTAGTAAATCAAATTTTCAACAATCTCAGATTACATTTAGTTATGTAATTCCAGATAGCCTAACCGGAACTTCTGTTCCCAAATATGGAATCAATGAAATTATATTATCCCATTCTTCTTCATTCCAATTTACAGTAAAAAGGTCCAATATTTATGCTCATTTAAACAATACTTTTTTTAGTTGGGCTGATGAAACAACAGGAAATAGTAAAAATATAAATGATATGAATCTGGTTTTAGGATATGATCGTTATAATTTTGGAAATATGAATTTAATCATTGGTAATTATACACTTGGATTTAACTATCAAAAAATTATTAACGACAGAATATCTCTGAATCTCTCTTCATTTAAAAAAAACCTTCATGGAAATGGATATAATTATTCTTTATGGAATGAAGGCCTCGGTTTTGCAAGATTAGATCGAAATAATCATAATGTTATCAATAATTCAGAATTTGTAAACACTTATTCTGTTGCTGAAATAAGTTCTGTTTTTTCAAAAAAGTTGTTCAGTTTTAACTGGAGTGTTTTTACTAAGCACTATTGGAAGTTTGTGCATACTGATATAGACTATAGATTCAAAGATTCAGGGCTTCAATTAGATTCTGATATAACCTATTCTGACCTTAGCAACATTGGATTTATGGGATATAGTTTGTTTTACCGCATTAATCCTACTAATAAACTTTTATTTAAAACTTCTTTATCCGGACATTTATTTCGATATGGCGATGAATTATTTATAGGAAGTGCTAAAAAAATAAATCGGATAATTTTTTCTCAATCAGCTCAATATCGTGCGGATGAAAATGCAATTTTTGAAGTGTTATTTAAGTATATCTCTCCAAGAGACATTGTTGAATTTGAATCATTAGAAAGCAACCCTCTTTTTACCACAGCACATGTACGTCCTATTTATTTGTTAAATGCTACTACAAAAATTTGGATGTTCAACAGGTCTTTGGCAATGTCTCTTGCCCTTCGCAACCTTTTAAACTCAACCGAAAGCTATAATACCAATGGTCAGTACTACAATATGAGTATTCATGTAGGAGCTAGTTTAGTTTTGGGTAAAAACTAAACTCCTAATACTCGATCCTATTCCCCAACAAGTACCCGTATGGTTTCAGTTCATCAATTTGTTCAAAGATCACACGAAGAATTCCTATCAAAGGTACGAACAGGATCATTCCTGAAATACCCCAGAGTTCTCCCCCAATAATTAACGCCAACATCGCCATAAACGGATTGATGGAAACTTTAGAGCCCACAATTCTTGGTGTGATGAAATTACCTTCCAAAAACTGAACCGTTCCAAAAACCGCAATCACCAACAATGGTGTGAGTAGAGAATCTCCCAACAAAAAAGCGAATAAAAGTGGCGGTAGTGCTCCGATAATAATGCCGATATAAGGAATAACTGCTAAAAGAGAAGCAAATACTCCAAAGAAAATGGCATGTTCTAATCCTATCAACAATAAACCGGTTGTATTTAAAACGGCTAAAATTCCAATTACTGTAAGCATACCAACGAGATAGTTTTGGGTGACTTCCTGCACATTATCCAGTACACCATCGATCATGGTGTTTCCTTCTTTGCGCTCAAACAACTTTCTGAAAAAGGTTTGATACATCTCTTTGTAATACAGCATAAAGAAAATGAATATGGGCAGCAGTGACATCAGCGTAAAAGCGCTGGTAGTTGCGCTAACCACGGAACCCAGATATTGACCACTTTTATCGATCAGGTTACTAAGTCCTTGTTCTAAGTAATTAGTTCGCTCTTCTTCAGAAATACCTACTGTTTCTTCTAAGAAATGAACTCCTTCAGCAGTAACAGATTTTAGCCTATCGGTTACCTCCGGGATTCGCTCAGAAAATTGAACGAATTGTGCTGAGATCAGAGTCACAATTCCACTAAAAACAACCAATACAAGTAACAATGTCAGAATTATGCTGAATGCCCTGCCTAACTTCCAGCTTTCGAGTTTACTTACCACCGGGTTCAACAGCATCGATACAAATGCAGCAAAAGCCAGGGGCATCAGAATGAATTTTCCGTAACTCAAAATCACAAACAAAAGTGATAACCCTATTAAAGTAACCGAGGACTTTAACCAAAAAGGGTGTTTATTTTTTGAAGCAGAAGCAGGTGTGTGGTGTTTCATTTAGAAAAGATATTGAGAATTTCTTAGTGATTTCTTGCATAACACTATCTTGATCATGAAAATCCATATTTTGCGAATGGTTTACAAACAGAGATTTCTTCGGAATACACTCTTAACCGTCTTGAGGCTTGTTCTCCAAAGAAAATTGAAGTTTGAAACTGGTGTCTCCATATTCCGATTGCATATCCAGCGTTCCCCTTAACTGATTTGTAAGGGTTTTGATCAACTTCATGCCCAGACTTTTCGAGTCTTTGCTTGGTTTTTCAAGATTGGAAAAACCCACACCGTTATCTTTTATTTCCAAAAAGTATTCATTACCTGATTTGTTCAGGCTCAAACTAACGGTGCCTTCGTTTAATTCTTTAAATGCATGCTTATAGGAATTCACTATTATTTCGTTTATAAGCAAACCTAAAGGGATCGCCTTTTCAATCGGAAGACTTATTTTATCACAATCATGAACAATATTAATTTCCTTATCAGGAGTTTTTAAAGTTCCTTCAAGAGAATGGCAGAGGCGATCCAGATACCCTGAGAATTCAACTTTTGCAAAGTCTTCAGTTTGATAAAGTGTCTCGTGAACAAAACCCATCGACTTAATTCTGGACTTGGCATCATCAAGTACTTTTCTGATTCCCGGATCAGTGTTCCTCATTCGTTGCAGATCAAGTAGAGCAATAACTACTGCAAGATTATTTTTTACTCTGTGATGAATCTCGTTCAGCAAAGTTTCCTTTTCAGAAAGAGACTCCTTTAAACGGTCTTCAGCAATAGAAAGAGATCTTGTCCGCTCTTCCACTTTCTTCTTTAGTTCAGTATTCCAACTGGTTATTACAAAAACAGCTCCGATACCCACACAAAATACGATCCAGATTGAAACCCACGTAATGATGCCAAATGACTCAATCGAACTTACAATTGCTTCGCTGGTAAGAGTTTTCATTGTATGTATTTGTTCAGCGATCCTTTTTTTTGCGAGATAATCTCCTGAAAAAATGAACACGGAGATCACCACTGTTATCAAAATTACTGTGCTGTAGATCCATTTTGTGGACACTTCTTTCTTTTCCGGAAATTCGAAGGTTTTCTCTTTCCATTTTTCAATAGCTGGTGAACAGATGTATAAAAGCGGAGCTATTATAAAAACAGTTTGAAGAAAGGAACCCGACCACCAACCATTCCACATATAAATGGTTTCTGACGCATTTAAATTATGCTCCAGACTCCAGATAAAAGTACCGAGTGAACTCGCCGTGGATGCCACAAAGGAAGTTCCCACATATAAAACGATACTGCTCACTGATCTTAACTGATAGGAAAAATTTAAACAGTGATAAACGATCGCATAAATAGAAAGAGTAAATGTGAATGACAGCCCGAATAATATAGCCCAAAAAGGATCCAGACTACTGAATACTCCGATAATGAACATGGATAAAAACACAACTATAAAAGACCATTCAAAACCGAACCAGAACAACAACAATAACCCTATAATCATTGATGGATTAAGAATGAAAATTTTCAAAAGTTCATTTTTATTTCCATCCGGATCAATCCAGTCAGAGGGTAAATTATTCAGGGAAAACCAGATGGTTCCGGAAATCAAAAGTATCCAGCCGATCAGAACAACGATTACGCGCTTGTCGAATGGTTCGTACCTGCCAAGAATAAAATCCAGGTGTATTGGTTTCCACATAATTTGTAAACAATGTCAATTGAACACTTTATCGTTCTAAAGCTACGCTTCTTAAGGACTTGGTTCTTTTATCCCCCAAAAATGATGAAATGCACTACCATTAAATAAAATCTTACGGTAAAAAGCTACAATAAATATTCAGAACTTATTGGGTTGCTTTAGGTTTGAGAATTATTAGAATCGTATTGACGAAAATGAGGCTGGAATAATCACTTTAAAAATATCTCTTATTTAATTATTCACCCACTTTATTTCACTCGAAATTATAACGATGAATACCTACTTTATATGAAATTAAATAAATTTAGCTATGCATATAGACCATATCGGTATTGCCGTAAAAGACCTCGAATCAGCTGTTAAAACTTATGAGAAAATTTTAAATCGTGCTTGTGATAAACGCGAAGTTGTTGATAGTGAGAAGGTAGAAACAGCTTTTTTCAATACCGGGCAATCAAAGGTTGAATTGCTTGGTGGTACAACACCGGATTCTGTTATCAACAAATACATCGAAAAAAAGGGAGAAGGAATACATCACGTTGCTTTTGAAGTAGCCGATATCCATTCTGAACTTGATCGTCTCAGAAAAGAAGGTTTCACTGTTCTGAATGAACAACCTAAAGATGGTGCCGATAAAAAGCTCGTTGCTTTTGTTCACCCCAAAGATAATCATGGAGTGTTGATCGAGCTTTGTCAGACCATGGAATAATATAATTGAGTTTTGCTTTCTTCTGTCTGTATCTTTGTTTCGAATAATCGGGGCGTGGCGTAGTCCGGTAGCGCACTCGGCTGGGGGCCGAGGGGTCGCATAGCAATTATTTAGCTCTCAGCTGTTCTAAGCCTCATTTACTTACCTTTTCCATTTCTCCGATAGCAATACGATAGTAGTTACTATGGTTTTGATTAATATTTGATATAATAATAGTGCTCAAAATTCTGAATAAAGTCCAGTGATTTAGTGGTGATAATCCTATAAACTATTCTCTTTTAGAATATGATAAATTTATTTCTGGACAGCTACTAAGGAAGAGAATATTTATAAAATTTTTTTTGCTAGTGACACCCAAATGTCACTATCTTACCCTTTGAATTGAAAACCATTTCAAATTACAACTCCCAAGACAAGTAAAAACAGTAGTATAGCCTTAATTCTTATCCTACAGGCTTCAGAAAACAACACTTTGCAATATAATATATTATATAAATATATACTTACGCATTAGTTACTGACAAAAGACAACCTATTTAATTTTAACCCGGTCTGGGCAGCTATATGACGCTGCTGGCCATAAAATAGGTTCATAATGAACATTATTGTATTACTAAGACAGCTGGGTCTAGCTGTAAACGAAACCAAGGCCAACCAAGAGGGATGGTTAACTATAAAAGCACCTCATAGGAATAACGATTCACATCCATCCTTTGCGTTAAATATTCAGCATGGTGGATGGAAAGATAATGGTACAGGTGAAGCTGGAGATATCTATAGCCTTGTACAGCTTATGAATCCTGGCATGAATTTTAAAGATGCGAAAGCTTTTATAGATGGTAAGCAGCATGGATCAATTAGTCATCCAAAAAAGCGAATTTATCATTCAGGTTTTGAAGGACCGTTCTGGACACCAGATCAACTTGAGAATCTTCAGAGTGCTCAAAAGAAACTAGCTGATAATCCTAATTCGCAGGTATTAGCCTATCTGAAAAACTATGATGGCATACACTTAGAAACGCTTCAAGAATTCGGGTGTGGCCTGATAAGCTGGAATTTTGGAAGGGAACAGTTAGTAGCTTTACTGATTCCGTACCCAACAGGAGCTCAGATCTATACAAGAGGAAAGCAAGGGAAACACATCCGAATGATTCCCGGATCTAAGCCTGGGGAAAGCTTCATGGGAGTGGATCAATTGAGTGGAAAAAAAGAGCTACTCATTGCCAAATCCCCCAGAGAAGCTATGCTTGCATGGCAAGAGCTATCCAGCAATGTTGATGTGCTTGGTACGTGTTCGGGGGAGAACGACAAGCTACATACGAGTCAGGGTGCGTTATTAACCGATAAAGCTAGATATTGGAACAAAGTATTCGTGTGCAGAGATCGCGATACGGTTCCTGCTGAAAAGCAAGCTTTTGGTTTTGCACGAAAAGTAGCCGATGCGATAGGAACCTTCAAAAGAGATGTTCGATTATGCAACTTAGGCAAGCTGACAGGTAACGAATGCAAAGATCTAACCGATCTATATAAGTCCGAGCATAGAGATAAAGTGACAGAGCTTTTTGGGCGCTCCTACTCAGAGTATATTTGGAACTCTCACACAGAAGACTATCGCTTTTGGGAGACCGATGATAAAGGGCGTCTTGAGATCAACGAAGTCAAATTTGCTCGCGTGTTGGGTAAATTCGGCTTCAAGAAAAGCTACTTCGGAGAAGCCGAAGAGCCCACACTAGTAAGAGATCATCAAAACGTTCTGAGTAACATCTCTTCGCATCAGCTCAGTGATTTCGTGCTCGATGAAATATTTACTAAGCTAAGTAAATACGTTGATGCATCACTCGTGCTTGGTAAAAACTCTTCAGAAGAAAAGCTGATCTCTAATTCTCAGCTGCAAAAAGTGTTCTTCAAATACCGAGATAAAGTACTAAGTACTCAAATCAAGGCTATTTTTAGGCAAAAGCCCATTAAGATCTTAACCGATCATGCCTCGGCAAGCTTTCTGTTCTACAAGAACGGAGTGGTGAAAGTCACCAAAGATGCAATCCAGCTAAAGCGGTTTGATCAAATGGACGGCAAGATCTGGGTCTCTCAGATTATGAACCGAACGTTCCATGATACGGCGCCCAATGGAAAGGGTGATCTGGAGAAATTTGTAGAGAATATATCGGATAGAGACCCCAACAAGAAACGCTCTTACATGAGCGCTTTAGGGTATCTCATGCACACCTATAAGAATAAAGCGGGCTCACCTGCTATCATTCTGGTTGATGAAAAGAGCAGTCCAGGCATTGCACAAGGAGGAACAGGCAAGAGCTTGTTCGCTCAAAGCATCAAATATATCAGAGCTCAGCGCTACATGGCAGGGAAGAATGTAGATCCGAGTTCTCGCTTCTTTTTTATGGACGCACAAATGGGTGATCAGTCATTGTTCTTTGACGATGTACGAGCGGACTTTGATTTCGAGGCCTTGTTCAATGTCATTACTGATGACATGCAGGTGGAAGCTAAATATAAAAATCGCTTCACCATCCCCTTCGAAATCTCACCTAAAATCATCCTAGCCACCAATAGCATCGTCAAGGGCTTTGGTAGTAGTTTTAGGCGCAGGCAATTTACGTTGCCATTTAGCGACTTCTACTTAAAGAATCCAGTGCCACAAGAAGAGTTTGGCAGAAAACTCTTTGATGACTGGGATGAGGTCGAATGGAGAAGATATGATGACTTCATGATTCGCTGCCTTCAGCTCTATCTTCAAAAAGGGTTGGTTAAGTTTCCTACTAATTATCATTTAGTCCGAGGATTAACCGAAGCGACTTCTTCCGACTTCTACGACTGGGCAGAAGCGCACTTAGAGTTAGATATTGAATACAAAGGGAATGTCCTTTTCAACGGGTTGAATAGAATAGCCGATAGTAGCAATCCACCAACGGAAAAGCCAGTAAATAGCTCCGGGGTTTCATTCCCTTCCTTCTCCGAGGTATCGGGGGATTTAATGGACTCAGAATATAGAAAATTCCTGGAATGGCTACGACAATACGCCACCTTCAAAGGATGGGTGTACAACGAGCGAGTCAGTATGGGATACAAAATTCCTCATTTCAAAAAAAGATAAGCAGGTAGCGCCACTAATACACTGGGAATAGACTCTCGGTGTAATAGTGGTCAAACCTTACAAAACTTATCCTGAGTTAGGCTCGGGAATCAGACAAAAAAAATAACATTATATAATGAGCTATTATGCTCGAATTTTAAAACATCAGTAACAAAAAAATGAATATATCACAGAGAATATTAAGAGAGATCAAAGGGCCACAATTTCCACAATTGAGCATAAAGTTTACTCCCAAGGAAGGACATACCCTGATAATGAGTACGGGGCAGCAACTACAATTAGGGACGGTACATCATAGTGCATTAGAAGATCTTTTCTTGATGGTAAATCTCTTAAATAGATTAGCAGAAGATCCAAAGATGATTAGCAAAGAGCGTATTAGCAGTCAGCTAAACTAAACTCCAAAACGACCAGTATTCCGTGAGGAAGGTTGGGTAAACATAGGCGGAAATGAACGATAGAGATATATAAGTTAATGCATCTTTTCGATCACCTTATTGAACAAATCAGATAATTAATGAGCCCCGGCAACAAGTCGGGGCTTTTTTTTGTTATTTCGAATTTTAGAAAGACTTCACCATATTTATTATGACTCGATAAGTTCTCACACGGTATAAAGGTATGAGAAATTCAACCAATATAATTACACAGTTATATTAATAACTTGGGTCTACTATTATAATCATTGAAGTAAGTAATTTTTTGATTTTGACACATAGTATTCTTCGTCGTTTAACCATCTGAATTGTACTAAAATTGATTTACTTAGAGAGTCTATAGTAAATGTTCTATCAAAATTACCATCTGGCCCCATCATCAAAGTGTCTGAAAAAGTAATCTGGTTTTTGTTTTTTAAGCTTTGATTTATATCAAGAAAAAAGATTTGATTAGGCGGCAAATTTGCTTGAAGAATAATTTTATTTGAGCTTGGTAGTACTTCCCCTAAAAAATTACCTTCTTCAACTTTCGGAATAAACTTTCCGGCGACAGCAAATGTAAGACAAAACGAGAACGCTATTAGACTGCATACAAACCAATTCTTAGCAGTTTCGAGTTTAGTATGAGATTCAATGTACACCCTTTTATACTCTTGTTTAATCCTATCGGGCATTCTATAATTAATTGCCACAGGACTTGGCAACTGTACTTCGGTTGAGGCCCAATAAGTTTTATATAATATGAAATAAGGGAGGCATAAAACAAAGATGGTTACATAGAAAGGTATATATTGTGATTCTCCATATGTAAAAGATAATAAAGTACCCGCTCCGGTATAAATTCCAAATGCCCAAACTACACCTTCTTGTACTTTTTCAGCCCCGTCTGTTATTCTTTTAATCGCTCCAGAAATCATTTCCTCTGACATATCAAACCAAAATTGATCATCAATTTTCACTTTTCCTGGTTTAACACTGTATACCTTTTTGCTCATATTTGCTATGCATCTTTGACTGTTACTTCATAGATATTTTCATGTCCCAAATCACATTCAAGAGAAATTCTTTCTGTTTTTTCGAAAAAATCTAAATCCAAATTCTTAAGATTTTCTAAACTTGATTCACTGAGCAAAGTGTTTGCCTCACTACCTGATTTAGTTTTTATGTAGAACTTAAAACTTTCCAAATCTATTTCATTGACTTTTCTATCTAAAGTAATAAAAATCCTTTGTTTAGTAGAGTCATACAATAGGTTTCCAGGGAAATCATCATCAAGCTCAAATTCTATGATACTGTCACATTCACCATGTTCGTCACCAACACATCTTACTTTCATAATCTTCTTTTTTAAAAAGGAATTCCAACAATTAGGTTAATTATAAGCCTATCTTTCTTTTCAGAGTTTCTAATGTCGTTAAACTCGAATGTCAATCCGCCGATCACTTTTTCTGGTTCATCTTTTTTGGTAAACATCATTCCTAGACCCCAACTTATTTTATGATTATCAACTGCACTATCTACATACCGCCCATACACTAACCCTCCTAACTGAGCTTTAGGTATTTGAAGAAATACATCAGAATTGATTTTTGTACCAATTACTTCCTTATCAAGTAGATCACGAAACTCATAAGCAGAAGTAGTATTTTTTGTAATTAATTTTGTTGAATCAGCATTAAAGCTATAATCTCTAATCTCAGTTTTAGTTAATTGTTTTATATTATTTTCAAAGCCGTGACTAATTGCTAACCCAACCAGCATGTCCATTCCTTCTGATGATACATCAAAGGATGTTTTAAAATTCATAGCAAAGGAAAGTGACGAGTTTTTATCAAACTCAGTGACTTTTATATAATCACGAGTGAATAAGTCATATTTGGATATGTTATATGTGTAGGATGGGATCAAAACAATATCCGATACTTCTGAAACCTCAAAGTATAAAGCAACAAAAGGTTCTATAGATAGACTAGGTGAAAACTCACCATCTTTAAAAATAGTAGCTACTCTTTCCGAAGATTTAATAGATGTGGTAAGCCCAAGATCTAAGGTACGGTTAGTGCTACCATCATCCCCCCCCGAAAGGTAGTGTCCATACTTAAAGGTTATTTCATTATTGGCAAAATTAGCAGTGATTTCATTTCCTTTTAAATATAAAGACCCCTCACCACTCGAACTTTCCAAAACGGAAGATTGGGCTGAAATTGATGAGGTAGTAAATAGGAGGATTAATAGAATCGTACTAAGTTGGATTGACATCTTTGTTATCTCTAGATTTTCGCATCTTTGTTTTACCCGAGTTTGAATAAACTTTATTCTTAGAATCTGTATTTGTCACATCAATTGACCATTTTGTACCAGTTGTAGCTTTGATATAAAAATCTACATTCAGTTTTCCATCGAAAGTCCTCTGAACTTTTCTGCTCTTATAGATTGTCCCATCAGTACTTGTAAGCCTAACCAATCTATTTTGTAGCTTGACTTCTAATTTATCTCTTCCTCCTGGGACATCTACCGTTACTTCATAAAAATAGGTAGGCATAAATTTTCATTAATTAAATCTATAAATTAATATAAAATTAATATTTAAACTCCAAATTAATTTTAAAAAAATTCTAAGTTAATTTCGATCTTTAGAGAAGGGACCCGTAAATGGCCCCCCGCCTTCTACCTAGGGTTACATCCTAATGAGTTAATTTCGTATATAGGGTCTAAGCCAAATATGCCAGAAAACGAGATTCTGAAATTTTTTTTCAAAATTTTTAAACTTCTAGCCATACAATTTGAACCTAAAAAGAGAGGGATCCTCTCTTTTACATAAGCCCTTCGCTTTTCAGCGACAAATAGCTGCTTCTAGTAAGGATAATATGATCATCAAGTGTTATACCTAAGAGTTTCCCTGCGTTAGTTAGACGAGCAGTGAGAGAGATATCCGCATTGCTTGCTTTGAGATTTCCCGATGGGTGATTGTGTGCGCAGATAAAAGAATCTGCCCTTCCAAGTAAAGCCGTTTGAAATACAGCTGAAGGTTCTACAATGGTTGCTGTACTTCCACCTGTACTTATCCTACTCCAACCGAGTACTTTCTTGGCGTTGTTTAGCAAAACTACAATGAATTCTTCACGAAGCTCTAATGTGTTTTTATCCCATATTGATCGTAAATATTCTGCAGCTTCTTGTGGGCTAGTAATTGATGGTAAGGTTTCTACAGGATGAGAAGCTTTATAAGCAAGCGACATCTCAGCTATTATAGGCATGATGGGTTGGGGATTTGTTAAGATTAGGATGCAATGCATCCCTATTCTTATACCAATTAATAGCGCGTTACGCTTTATGGAAGGTGTTCGATATTAAAGAGCTACTCGCCTGTTTTATGAATGGGAATGCTAAAAACATTCACTACTTACTCCCCTCTAAATGAGCGAGTAATATTTTACCTCCATATTTTCATATCAAGAGGCGTTGAGCTAAGTAAACGAAAAAATCATTTGTAATAGATTGAAGTATAGTTATTCGAACTAGAACCTACAGCTGAACCTATTGGATCCATTTCTTGTGCGACTGCAGTTCGTATTGCATCATCTGTAATACATCATCTAATGAACGCGCTTCTGGGATAACTTGAACTAATTCACTAATATCTCTGCCTAAAGCCCTAGTCGGTCCGTTATTTCCATCATTAAGGTCACCATAACAACATAGCAAGGATACTGATTATTATTTTCATCTACTTCAACAGTTGTAATCTGTAGAACAGATGGTAGCTCCCCCCCTCCGTAAAAAAAATCATATTCTAAAATATTTTTAAAAAAAAACTTAAACAGTTATTTGAAAAGAAGATTACTTCGATGCCCGCATTAAAGATCATAAAGAATGTGCTACATTGATTGACTTGAAATAATCAAAATTTTGATGAGAGTTTTTATCTATAAATTTTTTATTTACAGAATTAAGATAATCTTTTGTGCAAAGGGGGTCTGCCTTATCTTCAAAAAAACCATACTCGACTACTTTTCGAATTTGACTACCACCTCGGCATTTTGAGAAAATTTCACAGTTATTACATTTTTCTGGTAATTTCATTTTTGATTTAAATATATCTCGTCTAATATTTTTTGTCCAAGCTTCTTGAAAGTTTTTGAACTCGAAAATGTTACCTAAATCATAGTTATGAATAGCACAAGGTCTTAGTCTTCCATCTGCCCCTACAGATGCCAACTCTTGTCCACCAACACACCCTTTAAATCCAGGAAGACCAATGTCTTGACAGTTACTAAGTGGATTTGCTGTAGTTTTGATATCTAACTTATCGGAATACTTTTCTTTAATCTTTTCGATATTTTCAAGAACCTTATAGTATTCATTTACACTTTTTCCATAGTACCCTCTTTCATGAAACCCGCACCTTTCTGGATTGTTAAGCTTTAATTCATCTACCCCTAATTCTAAGCATAATTTAACGAAACACTCAAAAAATTCTAGCTTTGTATTTGGAGTAAAAATCGGTTTTAAACAAATTTTTATTTTTGAATTTGAGCTGTTCCTTTCTGAAATTAACTTTTTTAAACCATGTGTTACTTTATCAAAAACTTTATTTCCTCGGATCCTATCATTTAAAATATTATTGTATCCATCTAAGCTAACAGTTATTGAATATAGAGATGAGTCAATTAATAACGCTCTTACTTTTTTACTAAGCAAAGTGCCGTTAGTAGTAATTGATGTACAAATCCCGAGTGACTCTGCCATTTTTAGATAGCTATAAAGACCGTCAAAATTTGCAGTAGGTTCACCTCCAGCTAAATGTGTACGCATTACACCAGAATCATATATTTTATAAAAAACCTCTTCAATTTTTTCGCATGACATCGATGTATTTCCTAAATCTTCTCGAGCATAGCAATAAGATTGACTACATACGCTTATTAGATTACAGATCCATGTAAAGTCGAAATATATATCCAAGGGTGCTGATAATTGATTTTTAATCGCATGGTCAAGAATCCGAATATCACCATCTAAACCTATTTTTCTGGCTTCTTTACAAAATTTCTTATCATTTATTACTGCATCAACTCCATCTTCGATCAACAATTTCGTAAGTGAGGTAGATTCTTCACTAGATGGGATTAGATATGTTGATAAATTATTACTCCATATAAGATATCCAAAGAACTCATTTCGTATATGGCAATCAAACTTATTTGTCATCAGAATCAAGTTCCCAGTTATGAGTGACATGTTTCTTTAGAAATTCTTTAGCATCAGAACCTCCTAGTACTTGATTGAGTAATTTCAGGTATTTTTTTTGCACCTTTTTGTTAATTTCAAATACTTCAAAAAAAAGCTCTACATTTGATTTTATTAACTTTAACCTATGCTCAGTTATCAAGAAATCATTAAGTTTTGAAATGTATTCTAGTGCTTGATCAACTTTGTTATCATATGCAAAATAAAACCACTTTGTCATATAGGCCCATATTAATCTATAACCAACTTTTATATCTTCATCTGCCAACTCATTGGCCTCTAAGCGGAAATTTTTAGATTTAATTTCGTTCCCTACTTGCTTATAAGCAATTGATAAAAACATGCATATGTCATGCATTCTTTTAGACTTATACGATAATTCAAAATGATTTATAGCTTTCTCCAAATCGTTATTATCTCTATATAACAACCCTAAAAATTCATGGTAATTATGATTATCTGGATTTAAATCACAGGCTTTTTTAGAAAAAAAGATTGCTCTATCTAGATTCTCAAATCTATTAAGCCGTGATAAACCATGATATGCCAATGAGTAATTTGAATCTTTTTCAATTGACTTTTCAAAAAATATCCTCGCTAAATTACTATTACCTAGATATAAATAACATCTTCCTATTTGATAATATAAATTCAAATTTTCAGGGCTAATTTCTAAGATACCTTTATAATATTCAATTGATCTTACATAGTCTGCCCTATGAAAAGCAGACTCTGCTTCATTCAATAAGTATGAGCTTTCAATTGATTTTTTAATTTTTTTTTCTAATTCATCTCTATAGTCATCAAGTTTGTTTGTTATTTCGATTACATCAGTTTTATACTTGTTAAGACCATTTTTCATCTCAAGATTCAAATCAACTAAACTCCTATTCAAGTCTTTCATTTTTAATATTTCCTTAACTCCTAAAATCAACGTGCCACCAAAAAGAAGTGATACTACTGCGATGAGTCCACCAGAGTATGCAAGTACTGTATTAACGAGTGATAATAATTCTGATTCAGTTATACCTTCTTTCGGAATGATGTTTGTTTGTTTGTTTTCAATTTGATCTTCAGTCGGAACTGAAACCTGTTTAGTTGAATCAATGACTTGAAATGAACTTGAAATGAATAGTATTAAAAGCAAGTGTATTTTCATCAAAAAAGGAATTAATAATTATTGGTATAAGAATAATGAACAATTACGTTCATTAATTCTTAAGAATCAATACTATGAACAATCAACTATTAACAAGCTGTGGTTCACAGCGTTGTTCACTTGAGCAACTGCTTACAATACCAGAACCCAAGAAAACTAAGTCCTATACGCCTCTTAGTCACTATGATTTTGCAGTAAGCGTACTCACTATCGCCTCTGATTTGCTCAAAGGCTACCGCTTTGATGGAGACAACTATGCCCTCAGCTCAGACGGACAAAAGATGTTTGGTGTTATTACCTACCGTAAAATCAATCCTCAGCCTAATGAAGAGCTTAAGCTAGCTATTGGAATTCGCAATAGTTACGACAAATCTATGAGTGCAGGTCTAGTCTTAGGTAGTACCGTTTTAGTTTGTGATAATCTCGTCTTTAGCGGCGACATCAAAGTAATGCGCAAACATTCAGGAGTCGATATGCATGAAGATCTCAATGATCAGATTGTTACGGCAATCTACAAAAGCCAGCATAACTTTCACCAGATCAGCGAAGATGTACAAGCTATGAAAGGACGACCGATGAGCCAGCATGAGAAGTATGAGTACATAGGAATGCTTACAGGTGAAGGTATTCTTTCAGCAACTCAATCTACCGCTGCTTTCAAAGAGCTGTGGAAACCTTCTCATGAAGAGTTCAAGGAAGACACTCTTTGGGCGGGCTATAACTGCGTGACCGAAGCCCTTAAAAGCTCACCGGTTCACCAAATAGTCCAACGCCATAGTTCATTACATAGCCTTACTAAAGGATTTTACCTGAACTAGCTATGATAAAAATAGAACGGCTTGTAATTATTCTTGGTGAGCTATCCAAAGAATTAGCAGTATTGCTGTTTGTCTCTTGGGTAGAAAAACGTAAAAAGAAAAAAACAACTTCTAAACGAAAGCCATCAGACTAACCTCTGAGGGCTTTTTTATAACACCTAAACAAATCAATTATGAAACCATTTACAGAACGCCTGCCAAGCGAGGAGTGGATAGATGCGCGATGCGAATACATAGGAGGCTCTCAGGTCTCCGCGGTACTCGGCGAGTCGGAATTTGAGACTCCTTTGCAAGTCTGGCTACGCAAGAAAGACCTCATCCCCCCAGTTGAAACTACAGGAGTAATGAATTTTGGAAACCTATTTGAAGATGTCATTGCGAACTTCTTCGAAGAAGAAACAGGATTCAAGACTCGAAAGATAGCTCAAACCTATACCCACAAAGAGCACCCTTTTTTGCGAGCAAACATAGATCGTCAAATTCTAGCTGGCAACGGACTCGAATCTACAGCTATCCTCGAAATGAAAACCACAACAAGCCACCGCATGAAGTCCCTTGATTGGGAACCTCCTAGGTCTTGGTATTTACAGTGTCAGCATTATTTAGGAATACTCAATTACTCTACCTGTTACCTACAAATCTATCTTAGGGACGACTGCCAGTTTATGGAGCCAATAAAGATAGAAAGAGACGATGAGCTTATTGCTTACAATATGGTAAAACTCGCCGAATGGTGGGAAACTCACATAATTGTCGGTAAACAGCCTGAGCCCATAAACGGCGAGGATATGCTCATCCTATACCCCGATCACTGTGATGGCAAAGTAATAGAAGCTAGCCCTTCTATCTACGGGCAGTATTCTGAACTTATAAAGGTTCGAGAACGAAAAGCTGAACTCGAAGCGAAAGAGGAGCATCTTAAAACCACCCTAAAGGCAGAACTGGGAGAAGCTGAACGTCTAGTATGTGCTGGAAGCACTCTCCTTACGTGGAAGTCTACTTCCCAGAACCGGCTCGATACAACTGCCATTAGAAAGGCTCATCCTGAGCTGTGCAAAAGCTTTACAAATCAAACCAAAACTCGACGGTTTACCGTCCATTAAAAAAGGAGGCAATAATGCCCTTAATTATAAAAGACGAACCACAAGAATACCCGCTTTGCCCCGACGGATTACATTCTGCTGTTCTAGTAGATGCCGTTGACCTAGGTAAACAAGAAAGCCCTTGGGGAGCTAAACACAAGCTCTCTCTGGTCTTTGAAGCTCAACTTCAAGATGAAGAAGGAAGTCATTATATCCTTGCTAAACGTTATACATGGTCACTTCATGAAAAAAGTAATCTTCGGAAAGACTTAGAGCGTTTTCGAGGGCAGAAGTTCACCCTGGATGAACTCGCCCATGGTGTAGATCTGGAAGCATTCATTGGAATGTCATGTAATATACTAGTGGTTCATAATGAAATAGAGGATGGAAAAATTTACTCAAACATTGAGTCTTTACTTTCTTACAAAGATTCAACTGGGGCGGTAAAATACTTCGGACTTACACCTTCAGGAAGTTATCAGCGTGTTATTGAGCGCCCTGATTACAAGGAGGAGTTTGCTTTGAATGGAGCTTAACGCTCAGAAAGAAAAGTGAAAGCTTTTCTTTTAGAATTAAATCCTCTTTGTAAACATGATCTCTATCAAAGCCTTGTAAAGTTTTTTAATTATTTTTGTAAGGAATACCCAGCCAAACTGTCTTACTTACACAATACAAGACGGTATTCATTTAATGCTGCTAATAAGAATATATAATTGAACTCAAAACTAAGTAGTTATGCCAACATTCATAATAAATAGAAATCAACAGAGCAATGGGGATCACGAAGTACATAATAAGACTACAGGA
>Ga0207884_1000142_pt1 | contig 71561 bp, 73 predicted proteins | sample MalvirmetaMSP144_FD_184236 | JGI IMG/M metagenome (GOLD analysis project Ga0207884, IMG submission 184236) | Marine viral communities from the Deep Pacific Ocean - MSP-144 (SPAdes) | ecosystem: Environmental > Aquatic > Marine > Oceanic | place: Pacific Ocean | collected 2011-07-08 | reverse complement strand
CAAAGAAAGCACCGCGCTCGCGGAGCGCATCCACCACGAATTTATTGTGCACCACTTCGTGGCGGACATAGATAGGGGCACCAAAGATATCCAGGGCACGATTGACAATATCAATGGCCCGATCAACACCAGCGCAAAACCCACGCGGATTGGCAAGTTTGATCTCCATTAGTGAGTCACCGCCGGTATGACATCAAGAATTTTTACGGCAAAGGTAATTTGATGGCCTGCGAGAGGATGGTTGAAGTCCACCATGACATGCTCATCGTCCACTTCAACCACGACTCCGGGCAACTCGGCCTGGCTGGCATCGGCAAATGACAGCATCAGCCCCGGTTCCAGCTGAACATCATCGGCAAAGTCCTGTCTGGAAAAACGCTGAATGTTGTTGGGATTGTGCGGGCCAAAACCCTGCTCAGGATCAATCTCCAGTACGACCTCATCACCGGCACTCAGACCAAACAATGCAGACTCGAAACCATTCAGCAGACTCCCGTCACCCACCACAAAGGTCGCCGGTTTGCCGGAAAAGTTGGAATCCACCACCGATCCATCTTCCAGTGCCAGCGAAAAATGCAGTGTCACCTGCGTATCCGGCCCAATGGTGACAGGTGCCGTTTCATGGGTATCAACCATCAATTTTCCCCCTCGTGTGACTGGTCGCGATGGCAGAGACTTTCAATGATTAACAGAATAGCTCCTACTGTAATCGCAGAATCCGCAACATTGAACGCAGGCCAGTGATAATTCAAATAATGGACATCGATAAAATCAACCACATAACCGAGAAACACCCGATCCAGTAAATTACCCAGCGCACCACCGAGCACCAACGCCAGCGCAACACCCAGCAGGGTTTTCCCAGAGGTCAGGCGCGCCATCCAAAGCACGATGAAGATACTCACCATCAGCGCAATACCGGTAAAAAACCAGCGCTGCCACCCCCCTGCATCACTGAGAAAGCTGAAAGCGGCACCACGATTATGCAACAGCGTCAGGTTCAGCATAGGCAGCAACTCAACCGCCCGGCCATAAACCAGCGACACCGAGGCCCAGTACTTGGTGAACTGATCGACCAGAATGACCAGTACAGACAGGAGATACCAGCCAGCGCGGGATTGCATGATATTTACTATTGGCATCTGGTCACGCAAACCGACGCCGTTCGCCGGCACCTGTGATGTTTTCCACGCAGCGACCACACAACTCCGGGTGTTCAGCCACCGCACCAACATCGGCACGGTGATGCCAACAGCGGACACATTTGTCATAGGACGTGCGGTCAACACGCAAAAACAAACCCTCAAGCTCCGTAGGTTCGGCGTCATTTGCCTCACTGAGCGGTGCCAGCCGGGCCTCGGAGGTAATCAACACAAAACGCAATTCATCATTCAGTTTACCCAACGCACTGGCCAGGGCACCGTCCGCGTACAGTACAACTTCCGCCTCCAGAGACTTCTGGATACCCGTTTCTTTTTTGCCCTCCAGTACCTTGTTGACCGCGTTTCGAGCCTTGGCAATTAGCGCCCAGTCGCTGTCGGGAATCGCATCTGCGACAGTGGGTGGCAGCGACCACCACTCCGCCATAAATATCGACTCTCCACGCTCCCCGGGCATCACCTGCCAGATTTCATCCGCCGTAAAACTGAGTATCGGAGCAATCCAGCGAACCAGCGCCTCGGCGATATGGTAAATTGCCGACTGCGCAGATCGTCTGGCCCTAGAGTTCTCCTGGCAGGTGTATTGGCGATCCTTGATGATATTCAGGTAGAAACCACCCATATCGGTGACACAAAAATTGTGCAACTTCTGGTAGATGGGGTGAAAATGGTAGCTGTCATAGGCGGCGAGAATATCCCGCTGGGCACTGGCAGCTCGACCCACTGCCCAGCGATCCAACTCCAGCATATCCTCGACCGGCAACAAATCCCGGGCCGGATCGAAACCGTTGAGATTTGAAAGCAGGAATCGGGCAGTATTGCGGATGCGCCGGTAGGAGTCGGCAGTGCGCTTGAGAATCTCCTCGGAAACGCTCATTTCCGCGCTGAAATCCGTCGCTGCAACCCACAGGCGCAGAACATCCGCCCCCAAATCGTTGACGACCTGCTGGGGCGACATCACATTGCCCAGGGATTTGGACATCTTTCGGCCATCGGCATCCACCGTGAAACCGTGTGTCAGAACAGCCCGGTATGGGGCACTGCCCTTGATGGCAATGGCTGTCTTCAGGGAAGACTGGAACCAGCCGCGGTGCTGATCGGACCCCTCCAGGTAGAGATCTGCCGGATAGGCGAGCTGGTCGCGGGCATCCAGCACGGCGGCATGGGTAACCCCGGAGTCGAACCAGACATCCAGCGTATCCGTAACCTTGGTATAGTCTGCAGCTTCGTCACCCAGCAACTCCGCCGCATCGAGATCAAACCAGGCATCAATGCCCGCCTGCTCAACACGCTGGGCAACCACCTCGATCAACTCGGCAGTGCGCGGGTGCCAATCGCCGGTTTCGCGGTGAAGAAACAGGGTTATCGGAACACCCCAGGTGCGCTGACGTGAAATACACCAGTCGGGACTGTTCTCCAGCATTCCCTCAATGCGAGCCTGTCCCCAGGACGGATACCAGGTGACATCCTTCACTGCCTTGAGGGCATTATCCAGCAGGCCGTTCTGCTGCATGCCGATAAACCATTGCGGTGTGGCGCGATAGATTAGCGGGGTTTTGGTCCGCCAGCAGTGCGCATAGCTATGGGTAATTTTATGGGTGGCCAACAGTACGCCCCGCTGTTTCAGCAGCGCCAGAACCGCTTCATCCGCCTTGTAGACATGCTCGCCGGCAAACAGCGGCACGCTGTCGCGGAAAAGGCCATGATCATCAATATAATTGAGTGTGCCAATGCCGTATTTATTGGCCACCACGAAGTCTTCCATGCCGTGATCCGGCGCTGTGTGGACGCAGCCGGTACCGGTTTCTGTGGTGACATGGTCGCCCAGCAATACTGGCACCTGGCGATCATAAAACGGGTGCTGTAACAGCTGGTTCTCGAGCCGCAGTCCTTTGACACGACCGACAATCCGGTAGTCTTCCACACCCCAGCGCTTCATCACGGCAGGCACCAGCTCTTCGGCCAACAGAAAGCGACCGACACCCTCACCAACACCGGCATCGCACTGCACCAACACATAATCCAGCTCGGGATTGAGGCTGACGGCCTGATTGGAAGGCAGGGTCCAGGGCGTGGTGGTCCAGATGGCCACTGCGACCGGCCCTTCGCCAGCCACATCATCCACGAGGGCCAAAAAGGCTTCGGTATCCACAACCGGGAACGCCACATCGATGGAAAAAGACATTTTGTCCTGATATTCAACCTCAGCTTCCGCCAGGGCTGAGGCGCCGACCACACTCCAGTATACCGGCTTGAAGCCACGCACCAGATGACCGTTCTCTATGATCTTGCCCAGCGCCCGAATAATATTTGCCTCAAACTGGTAATCCATCGTCAGGTAAGGGTTTTCCCAGTCGCCCAGTACGCCGAGACGCATGAAATCCTTTTTCTGGCCATCCACCTGACGGCGCGCATACTCCCGGCATTTCTGACGAAATGTTTTGGTATCCACCTTGACGCCGGCCTTGCCGATTTTCTTTTCAACCTGGTGCTCGATGGGCAGCCCGTGGCAATCCCAACCGGGCACATAGGGCGCGTCATAACCGCTCAGCGTGCGGGACTTAACGACGATGTCCTTCAATATTTTATTGACCGAATGGCCGATATGAATATCGCCATTTGCGTAGGGAGGGCCGTCGTGCAAAATGAATTTCTGTCTGCCGTGACGCTGCTCACGAATTTTTTCGTAAAGCCCGGTGCTCTGCCAGGATTTCAGCATGGTCGGTTCCCGCTGGGCCAGATTGGCCTTCATGGGAAACTCGGTAAATGGCAAATTGAGGGTAGCTTTGTAATCAGTCATCGTTTTCCAACATCGGGGTTACACCGCGGCAAAGTACTGCCGGGCCAGCGCAATATCACTGTGAATTTTCGTTACCATGGCATCGAGAGAGCCAAACGTCTGCTCTTCCCGTATTTTCTTTTTGAATTCCACATGAATTCTTTGACCGTAGATTAACTGATCAAAATCCAGCAGGTGTACTTCCAGCACCGGTTTTATCAGGTCACCTACGGTTGGGCGCACGCCCACATTCGCGACACCAGGCAAGCGATTGCCATCCAGTACCACTTCAACCACATACACACCGCTCAATGGTGCGCGGTAGCGATAGAGATGCACATTGGCAGTGGGGATACCCAACTGTTGACCCAACTGCTGCCCGTAAACCACCCTGCCGGTAATCTGATAGGGTCGCCCCAGCAACGTTTCCGCCAGCGCAAAATCACCGACTTCCAACGCCCGACGAATGCGCGTACTGCTGATCCGCTCGCGGCCATACTGCAGGGTATGCGTGTCGATCACGTCAAAACCCTGCTGCTCCCCCACTTGCCTGAGCAGCTGGTCATTGCCACTTCGATCATGGCCAAAGCGAAAGTCGTCACCGACCACCAGACAGCGAACACCCAGTCCGTCTATTAACACTCTGTCAATAAATTGTCGGGCAGACAAACTGCGCAACGAAGGATTGAACTGAAGGCAGAGAACCCTATCTACACCTTCGCTGATCAGTGCCTCTACCTTTTCGCGTAAACGCATCAGCCGGGCCGGGGCCTGCTCTCCCGAGAAAAACTCCTGAGGCTGAGGTTCAAAAATAATCACCACAGAAGGCAGGCCGTATATTGCGGACTTTTCACGCAGCTGTTGCAGTATTGCCCGATGGCCGAGATGAACGCCGTCAAATGAGCCGATCGTCGCGACACAACCTCGATGCTCCGGACGCAGATTATGCAATCCGCGAATAAACTGATGCTTTTTTCCGGTCACTGGTTTGGAGTCACTGGCGGCTTTCATCGCGAAACAAAGGCGGCAGTATAACCCAGCCCAACGGGGGAAAAACAGGCGCGGGCACCGCCACGGCAACACTTTTGTGACAGCGCCCTAGCGATGGCGGAGGTGAGAGGGTCGCATGCCACCCACCAGCAAAAACAGTATGTATACCAGCATGCCACTGAGGCAGACCAACAGCATCCAGCCGGCGCGCTGCCAACCGCTCCAGAGGAGCCACTGATCCAGGTAAGTCGTGAATCCCCACAACGCCATCGCCATCAGCAGATTCGCACCCAGCAAAGTCAACAGAAAGCGGCGCCAGCCGGGAGCAGGACAATAAATACCGAGACGATACAGACCGCGAAACAGCAGTCCGGCATTCAGCATGGCCGCCAACGATGTCGCCAGCGCCAACCCGACATGCCCGATCCCAAAATAGTGGTGCAGCGGCAGGGCAAACGCCAAATTGAGTACCATATTGGTTACCAGGGCAATCACCCCGATACGCACCGGGGTTTTCATATCCTGTCGGGCAAAATAACCGGGAGCCAGCACTTTGATTAACATGAAAGCGATCAGACCAATTGCGTACGCCTGGAGGCTGAGGGTGGCCATCCCGATATCCCGCGGCGTCATCACATCACCGTAGTAAAACAGGGTCGCAAGAATAGGCTCGGCAAGCATCATCAACGCCACCGCCGCTGGAATGGCAACCAGCAGCACCATGCGCAGAGCCCAGTCGAGTGTGCGACTGAACACCTCCGTGGTGCGGGCAGCATGTTGCCGGGACAGACTCGGCAGAATCACGGTGGCGATAGCAATGCCAAACACACCCAACGGGAGTTCGGACAGCCGATCAGAATAATACAGCCACGAAATACTCCCCGTTGGCAGAAACGAGGCAATCACGGTATCCAGCAGCAGGTTGATCTGACTGACCGAGACACCAAAGATTGCCGGCACCATCAGGCGAAGCACCCTGCGCACACCGTCATCCCGCCAATCCACCTTAGGGTTCGGCAGCCTGTCAATCTGCGCGAGAAACGGCAACTGAAACAGCAGTTGCACAACCCCGGCCACCAGCACCCCCCAGGCCAGCGCGTAGACAGGCGCATCAAACCAGGGAGCGGCCACCAGCGCAGCGGTTATCAAGGTTAGGTTTAACAACACCGGCGTAAAAGCGGGCACGGCAAAACGGTCGTAACTGTTGAGAATCGCCCCAGCCAGGCCTGTCAGGGATATCAACATCAGATAGGGAAAAGTGATCCGCAGCATAGTGCTGGCGGCGTCAAACTTGTCCGGGTAATCGAGCCAGAAACCAAAGGCGAACAGTGCAGTGACCAACGGTGAAGCAATAACCACCAGAACAGTGAGCACAATCAGCGACGACCCCAGCACACCGGCCACACTATCCAGCAAAGCCTTGACCGCTGCCGGGGTGCCTTTTTCGCGATACTCACCCAGTACCGGCACGAATGCCTGGGCAAACGCACCCTCGGCAAACAATCGTCGAAAGAAATTCGGAATCTTGAAGGCGACAAAGAAGGCATCGGCCAGCGCATCGGCACCAATCACCCGGGCAAACACCATATCCCGCAGCAAGCCAAGCACCCGGGACAGCATGGTCATACTGCCGACCACGCTACTGGAACGCAGCAGCCCCGGCGCTACAGGGGGGGCTGCGGCTTTGGGCTCCAAAGGATTATCGTCTGAATTCTGTGGTTGCAAACCGGCATGGTCCCGACAATGGCTAAACGCAAGGGGCAAATCATAGTGATTTTGGTGACGGGATGATAGCGGCGCCGCCGATTGGAAAGATTCACACACTAGGCTCTGACAACCGGACCGACTGCTGGGTATTGCGCTTGAACGCGCCGCCAGACGCCCGACTATCAAACTAAACGCAATTAGCGGATTTTGTGGCCTCCGGCCTGTTGATAAGCCGCCCCAAAACCTGTATATTTCCGCGCCTTGAATCAAGACTCACGATTGAGAGGAGCACCCAGGTGGCCAATACACCCCAAGCACGCAAACGCGCACGTCAGAATGAACAGCGTCGCCAGCACAACGCCGGCCTGCGTTCTATGGTACGCACCTATATCAAGAAAACTTACGCCGCCATTGCAACCGGCGAAGTGACCACGGCGACTGCCGCCTACAATTCAGCGGTACCCGTCATTGACCGGATGGCCGACAAAGGCATTATTCACAAAAACAAGGCCGCCCGTCACAAGAGCAGACTGAACGCCCAATTGAAGGCAATGGCTACCAGCTAAGGGTTTGTCATCGCAATCAAAAAAACCGGCCGATGGCCGGTTTTTTTATGGCTGGCCGCTAATCGGCGATCAATAAATAGTCATTTTCTAACGACCTTTCAGCTCCAGACGTCGGGCCATTTCCGCCATCACCAGCATATAAAGTTCATCCCCGAGATAGGCGTCCTCCACCTTGTAGTCAATGTTAGGGTTATCATTGATTTCAATTACGTAGGCCTGCTTGCCCTGGTGCTTGATATCGACGCCATATAAACCACTACCGATTACCCTGGCGGCACGCAATGCAGCATCCAGCACCTCCCTCGGCACTTCGTAGGTGGGCAGGGTTTCAAATCCACCCGAGTTAAAGCGTTTGCTGCCGTGATTGTAGATTTGCCAGTGATTGCGTGCCATGTAGTAACGACACGCATACAGAGGCCGGTTGTTGAATACCCCGATGCGCCAGTCAAAATTGGTGTAGAGATACTCCTGCACCAATACCAGCGCAGTGGTTTTCAACAGCTCTTCCAGATGCGCCGACAACTCCCCCCGGTTAGCAGCTTTGAATACCCCTTTGGAAAACGAACCCTCGGGTATCTTTAATACCACGGGGTAGCCAAATTCCTTTTCAATGGCATCCAGGTCGTCGGGGTTGTGCGTGGAAAACACCTGCGTTTTGAGCGCGGGGACACCGTTGTAGGTAAAGGCATCCTGTAAAAACACCTTGTTACAGCAACGCAAAATGGAGGTGGGATCATCGATCACGACCATCCCCTCTATCTCCGCCTTGCGGGCAAAACGGAAGGTGTGATGGTCGATAGCGGTGGTCTCACGGATGAACAGGCCATCATATTCGCCGAGGCGCGGGTAATCCCTGGCAGTGATCAGCTCCGCATTGATATTACACTTGGCGGCAGCCTTGATAAAACGGCTCAGGGCCTCCTTGTTACTGGGAGGCATCTCCTCCTTGGGATCCACTAATACGCCCAGCTCCCAGCGATAGGATTTCTTCTTTTTCGGGCTCTGCCAGCGTTTTTCGTTGAATTTTAGCAGCGCTTCCACAAATTTCGGGCGCTCCGCTTTTGGCAATTTGTCCAGTGAAATGGCAACAATACTTTTTACTTGCCAGCCACCGGACCAGAACAACACGACTTTCAACATGGGGGCCGGGTACACAGAAAACAGTCGCTGCCCAAACCTGGAAAAACCGGGATCTGATGCAATCCCAAAATTCACATAAAACGTTTTTTTCTCTCCATCGCCTCCTGCATTGGAGCCGGACAACAGCAGTTCGCCAGTGATCCGCGACATGTACAACAACTTGCTGCGCAGATCATTGATCGTGTTCACCGAGGGCATCACTCGATGCCCCCGGGCCTCCGCCAGCAGGGAGCAGTAGTACCCCCTACTCAGATACTTTTCACTGTCGCACAGGTTGATCAGACTGAGCTTTTTCTCACCTTTTTTCGGGTGATCCTCCAGGTATTGTTCAAAACTGATGACCCGGTCATCGAAGCCAAAGCCTTTGATATCCTCGAGATCGTCCACCACCAGTAAAAGATTGGACATAAATTGTTTACTCTGTCTGTATTGTCAGCAAATACCGAGTGACGCTTTGAGGTTACCGGATCCCGGCAGCCTGTCGATCCACTTGATCATATCCTTTGACATCAATGTGTTAGTTAAACGTATGAACTCTCCAGTTGTGCTTGGGAGAGTGCCAAGGAGAGTCCCGGGGAGAGAGCCGGAAACCCGCCGTCTCCCCGCTATTTAAACAGCTCATCCAGACCGAGATTATCGAGTTCGAAGCGCACCAGTTTCCGTATATCCTCGGGATAGTGACAAGTGAGCGAATCGCGCGCCAGGCGCTCGGCAGTAGCAATGGGCAGTGTACGAATCAACCATTTCACCTGGGGTAATTTAGCGGCACTCATACTGAGTGTACGCATGCCGAGGCCGAGCAACAGGACCACTGCCACCGGATCCGAAGCCATCTCACCACAGAGACTGACCGGGATCCCAGCATCTTTGGCCAGCTTGAGAATGCGCTGAATCTCGAGCAGCACAGCGGGGTGCACATGGTCATAACGGGCTGACACCCGGGGGTTGTCACGATCCAGCGCCAGCAGATACTGGCTGAGGTCATTGGAACCGATGGAAATAAAATCGATCTTTCCGGCCCAGAACGGAATCTGGGAAATAGCTGCCGGCACTTCCACCATAACGCCTAAATCAGGCCTGGTAACAGCGTAGCCCTCCGCTGTCAGTTGTTCCATGGCATCGAGAAAAATTTCGGAAAAGTCATCGAGCTCACTGGTGGAACTGACCATTGGCAGCAGAATTCGCAGATTGTCCATGCCCTCTGCTGCGCGCATCATGGCGCGCACCTGAGTCATCAGTAGCTGGCTGTTATCCAGGGTAAAACGCACCCCGCGCCAACCCAGGGCCGGATTTTTTTCATTGTCGACCGGGAAATAGGGCAATTGCTTGTCGCCACCGACATCCAGGGTCCGCATATGAACCGGCTTGCCTCGATAGGCATCCAGCACTTGCCGATAGACCCCGATCTGCTCTTCCTCGGAGGGGAAGCTATCGTGCACCATAAAGGGAATTTCTGTGCGGTACAGGCCCACACCCTGGGCACCGCTCAAAAGTCCCGGGGAAATATCTGCCAACAGCCCAGTATTGGTGTAAAGGGTCACGGCGATACCATCCGGGGTCACGGCCGGCAAATCGCGCATTTTTTCCAACTGCTTGATCAGCGCGCGACGATCATTCACCAACCGCTGGTACTCTGCCAGTACCGCATCACCGGGATTGAGCAGTACCTGACCATTGTTGCCGTCAACAATAATTTGGGCGTCATCAACCAGCCGACGCAACCGGCCGGTGCCCATGACAGCAGGAATACCCAGCGCATTGGCGAGCACGGCCGTATGGGACAGACCGGAGCCGTCAAAACAGACCAGCCCCACCAATTTGTCACTGGGGATCAGGGCAATATCGGAAACACTCACCTGAAAGCCCACCAATACGATGTTTGTATCAGGCGGAATGGCCACAGGCTTGATACCCCGCCAGGCGTTGAACAACTTGTTACCCAGATGGTGAATATCTTCGTGACGGGCTTTCAGATAAGGGTCATCCATCTCCAGAAACAGTTCGGCAAAATGCTGCACTGCCTTGCGCAGCGATCCCGGTAACCAGTTGCCGCCACGAATGCCCTTCTCTACATAGGAGCAGAATGCGGGATCCTCCAGCAGCATATTGTAGGCGCTGAAAATACCGGCGACACTGCCGGATATCTCTTTGCCAAGGGACGCCTGCTCGTGATCAATTTGTGCCCGCACCACGGCAAGCAGTTTCTGCCAGTCCTCCACGGCACCGGGAATATCTTCACAGGGCGCATCGAGCACAGAGTAGAGTTCACCGTGATCGCTAATTTTGATATGACCGATACCGATACCGGGTGCACCCTTGACACCAGACACCCGCTCGTTGAGGCCGATCATATCGCCCTGGGCAAGCGGACTGGTACCCAGCAACAATGCCAGATGAGCTGCCAGCGTCACTAAAAAGCCCTGTTCCTCCTCCGACAGTTCCCGGATTTCACGACCCTGAACCACCAGAACACCAATGACTTTACCGGCATGCACGATAGGCACACCACAAAAACTGTGGAACTGCTCTTCCCGTGTTTCTGCGACATAACAATATGAGGGATGTACTGTGCCATCGGCCAGATTGACCGGATGGCGACTGGTGGCGACCAGCCCCACCAGCCCTGTGCCAGGCGGCAACTTGACGTTGCGTACGGCTTTTGCGGCCAGACCGTGGGATGCCAGTAACAGCATTTCCCGCTGGTCATTCGCCAGGTAGAGGCTGCACACATCCACCGCCATGGTCTGACTGATAGACTCAACGATCAGGTTAACCTGATCAATAGGTGTATCAGCCGTCGCCACGGTCTGGACGATACGCGCTAACTCATGAACAACACTTTTCATAGCAATAATCGTTAACCATCAACATCCAATGGAAAAAACCCTTCAGACTACCGTTCTATTCAACAACACTCACTTCGCTATTTAAGAGGATTGCGAAAAAACCACAAGGGGTATTTATCACGAGCGCCCGCCCGTAAGCGATGCAATATCTGCAAGATCAGCGTGAAGTAAACCGCAAAGCCATTTACAGCAATCCACCTTAGATCCGATAATCGCACACCTCAATCCGGTTCGCACCACCATGACATCCATCTCTGTCGACACACCTCCCGAACAGGAAGTCGAGCATCTCCTGTTTTCACAGATTGCCAGTGATCTCACCGTGAAAGGTTACACGGTTATTCCCAACGCCCTGCCCGGGCTATTGTCAGAAAAGCTGTTTGGCCAGATACAATCACTTCACAGCCATGATTTCAGCGAAGCAGGCGTGGGTCGCAATCATGATCAAACCCTGAACCGGTTTGTCCGACGGGATGCCATCCGCTGGATTGCAGGGGAAACATCACCGGAGCAACGCTGGCTGGAGTGGACCAGTCGATTACAGACATACCTCAACCGACACCTTTTTCTTGGCTTATTCTCTTACGAGAGTCATTTTTCACATTACCGTCCCGGCGATTTTTACCGCAAACATCTGGACGCCTTTCGGGGTCAGACCAACCGTCGACTCTCGACAGTGGCTTACCTGAATCCCGGCTGGATGCCAGACGACGGCGGCGAACTGATTCTGTTCAATGAAATGGGGGAACGGGAAATCCTGCGGGTAACGCCATCTTACGGAACGCTGGCCATCTTCCTGAGTGAAGTATTTCCCCATGAAGTCTTGCCTACCAACCGACACCGCTACAGCATCGCGGGCTGGTTTCGGGTCAACGGGTCTGTCAATGATCAGCTTGCCCCCCCGGTCTAGTTCTACAGGAAAGGCGGACTAGATCAAAACCAGATTGTCCCGGTGGATCACTTCTTCATCATCACAATAACCGATGATATCGAGAATTCTGTCGCTACTTTTGCCAATAATCAGACGACTCTCGGCAGCACTGTAGTTGGCCAGGCCGCGGGCAACCTCATTACCTGCCGGGTCAACGCAGCGCACCAGATCACCCCGATGAAAATCCCCAACGACCGCTTTCACCCCGACCGGCAATAGACTCTTACCCTGCTCCCGCAGGGCCCGGCAGGCACCCTCGTCCAGGGTCAGCGACCCGCGCACCTGCAACCTGCCCGCCAACCACTGCTTGCGGGCGGCTATCGGCATCTGTTCTGCCAGCAGCAGAGTGCCCAGATCTTCAGCCTTTGCCAATCTGGTAAGCACCTGCTCGCTGCGACCACCAACAATCACTGTGCTCGCCCCGGAACGGGCGGCCAGCCGGGCGGCGCGCAATTTGGTAATCATGCCCCCCCGGCCCAGTGCACTGCCTTCACCGGCCAGCTTATCCAATGCCGGATCACCCGCCCGGCCCAGGGAAACCAGCCGGGCCTTTGGCGAGGTTCTCGGGTCGGCATCATAAAGTCCGTGCTGATCCGTGAGAATCACCAGCAAATCGGCATCGATGAGATTGGCCACTACCGCCGCCAGCGTGTCATTGTCACCAAAACGAATTTCATCGGTAACCACCGTATCGTTTTCATTAATGATCGGCACCACCCCCAGCTGAATCAACGTCTGCAAGGTGTTGCGGGCGTTCAGGTAGCGCTCGCGGTTCGACAGGTCATCGTGATCGAGCAGCACCTGCGCGGTGTGGCGATTGAATTGTTGAAACTGGAATTCATAGGCCTGCACCAGGCCCATCTGACCCACGGCTGCCGCTGCCTGCAGCTCGTGAACAGAAGATGGCCGCTTCCGCCAGCCCAGCCGGGACATACCCTCGGCAACGGCTCCGGAAGAAACCATCACCACCTCAATGTTCTGCTCCAGTAATTCCGCCACCTGGGCCACCCAGGCGCCGATAGATTCCCGATCGAGACCACGACCATCGGCGGTCAACAGAGCACTGCCTATTTTTACGACCCAGCGGCGGGCATTGCGGACAATCGTTCTATCGTTCATAGCTGGTCTGCTGTCTGGTGGTCCGAATCCTGGTTGAGAGATTGAGTTCCGGGACTGAATAGCGCCTCAGGGGCTATAAACGACTTCCACGTCATAATCATCGTCGTCAAAGTCATCATCCTCGTCGCTGTCATCCGATTTTCGATTCCGGCGCAGGGATTCAATTCGGTCGCGTGCCTCATGCTGCATCTGGTGCTGAATATCCAGTTCCCGGCGGGCTACCTCCGGGTCACTGCGTTCAGTCTCCCAACAGGCTTCCAGATACTCGAGAATGTCATCACACAGCTCGGCTGTACCTTCGGCAGACAAGGCAGAAACCTGGTACACCGGCCCCTCCCAGCCCAGCTGGGCAACCACGTCATTGCAATGTTGCTGGCGCTCCGCTTCGGGCAATAAATCCACTTTATTGAGCACCAACCAACGATCCCTGCTCCACAGAGTCGGGCTGAACTGATCCAGCTCATCTTCAATAATGGCGATATTATCCGCCGGATTCTTTCCATCGGGCGGCATCATATCCACCAGATGTAGCAGCAGGCGGGTTCGCGTCAGGTGCTTAAGAAAACGAATGCCAAGACCGGCACCTTCGGCAGCGCCCTCCACCAGACCCGGCACATCAGCAATCACAAAACTGCGATACTTGTGGGGATTGACGACACCGAGATTGGGAACGAGTGTTGTAAAGGGATAATCGGCAACCTTGGGGCGCGCAGCCGAGACGGCGCGGATAAACGTCGACTTGCCGGCATTGGGCAGACCCACCAGGCCCACATCCGCCAGCACCTTCAGCTCCAAACGCAGGTTGCGTTCCTCACCCTCTTTGCCGGGTGATGTCTGACGCGGCGCACGATTGACACTCGACTTGAAACGGGTATTTCCCAGGCCGTGAAAGCCTCCATGAGCCACCATCAGACGCTGGCCATCATCGGTGATATCACCGAGCACTTCCTCAGTATCTTCATCAATCACCGTGGTGCCCACCGGCACCTTGAGAACCAGGTCATCACCGCCCCGACCGGTACAGTTGCGACTGCTGCCAGACTGGCCACTCTGGGCACGATAATCCCGCTGAAAGCGATAATCCACCAGGGTGTTGAGGTTGATATCCCCTTCCAGATAAACCGAACCGCCGTCGCCACCGTCGCCACCGTCGGGCCCACCTTTGGCCACGAATTTCTCACGGCGAAAACTCAGGCAACCGTTACCACCGCGACCGGCATGTACGTGAATTGTTGTTTCATCGACAAATTTCATGACGGGAGTATACCGCGCTCTGAGGGGTTGGGATTAAATCGTACGCCACTGGCAGCACGAACACATACAATCCACTCGATATTCAAATATTCAAACACAAAAAAGCCCCGCCTGGGCGGGGCTTTTCAATAAAGCCAGCCTCAGGCGGTTACAATATTCACATACTTGCGATTATTGGGACCTTTCACTGTGAACTGTACTTCACCGTCTGCTGTAGCAAAAATGGTGTGGTCGCGACCAATGCCAACATTGTTGCCCGCATGGAACCGGGTACCGCGCTGACGAATAATAATATTGCCCGCTGTGACCTGTTCGCCACCGAAACGCTTGACACCCAGTCGTTTACTTTCGGAATCGCGCCCGTTACGGGTACTACCACCAGCTTTCTTGTGAGCCATGACGTTCTCCTATCTGATCTTAACCGGCACTGATGCCCGTGATTTTCACTTCGGTGTACCACTGACGGTGGCCCATTTGCTTCCGGTGATGCTTGCGGCGGCGGAACTTGATGATTTGCACCTTGTCCGCACGACCATGACTAAGCACCTCACCTGTCACCTTGGCACCTTCAAGCAACGGTGCACCAATCTTGAAATTTTCACCATCGGCAACCATCAGCACTTCATTGAAGTCAATATTGCCACCGGTGGGGACTTCCAGCTTTTCGAGGCGCAGGTATTCGCCTTCCTTCACCCGGTGCTGTTTGCCACCACTCTTTATAACTGCGTACATAATATGCTCCGTATTCGCGCATGCCAGTTCGAAGCCTGCAGGAACGATTTCCTCAAGGCCGGTTTTGCGAGGGGCGTGATTTTAAGGGAAAGACCCTGTTACCGCAAGGAAATATTCCATTGTACAGGTGATGCCAGCACCGGAAACTTGACAGTGACAGAGGCCCTCTCTAGGATGCGACGCGCCTATCGTACAAGTCCCGCGTGCATTGGCTGTTTACACCTATTGTTGCTGGCCAGGGTTACGGCATGTTGCCATTCCATCAGGTAGTTAAATCCGAATTCGAACAGGTGAATGAGCTGATCATTCGCCAGCTGCATTCTGACGTCGGGTTAGTGGAAAATATTGGCCAATACATTGTCGACGCCGGCGGCAAACGACTTCGCCCCCTACTGGTATTACTCATCGCAAAGAACTTTGGCTACCGCGGGACACAACACATCTCACTGGCCGCCATTATCGAGTTCATTCATACCGCCACACTGTTGCACGACGATGTGGTGGACACTTCCAGCCTTCGACGGGGAAGAGCCACCGCCAATGCAAGATTCGGCAATGCTCCCAGTGTACTTGTCGGAGACTTCCTCTATTCACGAGCATTCCAGATGCTGGTTGCCATCGACAGCATGGCGATCATGCGAATCATCGCCGATACCACCAATATCATCTCTGAAGGTGAAGTGCAGCAATTGATCAATGCCGGCAACCCCGATACATCCGAAGCGGCCTACCTCAACGTTATTCACAAGAAAACGGCTCAACTCTTCGAGGCGGCAGCACAAACCGGTGCCATACTGGCAGGAGCCTCTGCCACTCAGGAAGAAGCGGCAAAACATTACGGTTACCATCTTGGAATGGCGTTTCAGCTAGTGGATGACGTGCTGGACTACAGTGGTCAGGCGGACGAACTTGGCAAAAATATCGGTGATGATCTCGCGGAAGGCAAACCAACCCTCCCGCTGATTCGCGCGATGCAGCGGGGGACCTCCGAGCAGGCCGCGATGATTCGATCAGCCATTGAGAAAGGTGCCCTCGAACAACTGGACCAGATTAGTGACGCTATCCATTCGACCGGCGCACTCGACTACACCCTCGCTTGTGCGGCACAGCATGCAGAACAGGCCAAGGCCTGTCTGGCAGATTTTACAGACTCACCGGAACACCGGGCACTGGTAGAACTCACAGAGTTTGCCCTCCAACGAAAATGCTGACATCCAGCACAGCAATATCTGCCACAAGCATCAATACAATATGGTATCTGCTCTGAACTGCTGGATGAGGATTGATGGAGCAATACCGCCCTCTACACTCCCCCTTCTTTTCTGGACTTAATGAGCAAATCCGCTAAAATTCACCGCTTCGATGACAAACCAGCACCGGGTAAAACCCACCAACCAGGACAGTCCACCTAATGACGAAATTCGTTCCACAATCACAGAACGCGTATACCCGCGAGGAAATCGTCGCCTGTAGTCATGGCGACCTGTTCGGTGAAGGCAACGCCAAACTCCCCGCTGACAACATGTTGATGGTGGATCGAATCACCCGTATACATGCCGAAGAAGGCAGATTTGGCAAAGGCCTGATTACCGCAGAACTGGATATACATAAAGACTTGTGGTTTTTTGGTTGCCACTTTCACGGTGACCCGGTTATGCCCGGCTGCCTTGGGCTTGATGCCATGTGGCAGCTGACCGGCTTTTTCCTGGCCTGGAAAGGCAATCCTGGCAAGGGGCGGGCACTGGGCTCGGGCGAAGTGAAGTTTTTCGGCCAGGTACTGCCAGAAGCAAGCATCGTGACCTACCAGATTGATATTTCGAGAATTGTCGAAAGAAAACTGAAAATGGCTATCGCCGATGGCAGTGTTTTTGTGGACGGCCGCGAGATTTATACGGCGAAGGATCTGCGTGTTGGACTGTTCGAGTCAACTGACAACTTCTGATTTTTTCTACTACAATAGCCGAACCTGACAGTCGGCATAGGTATAAACGATGAAACGTGTAGTAATTACCGGAATGGGAATAGTTTCCTGCCTGGGTAATGACAGGGAAACCGTCACCACAGCGCTAAAGGAAGGGAAATCCGGCATCGTCTTCCGGGAAGATTTTGAAGAAATGGGCCTGCGCTGCAACGTGGCTGCCCGGATCGACCTTGATCTCGCGGAGCTGATTGACCGCAAGATTCTCCGCTTTATGGGCCCCTCCGCGGCTTACGGCTATATCGCCACCGAGCGTGCCATTGCCGACGCCGGTCTCAGTGAGGACCAGGTCTCCAATATCCGCACTGGTCTGGTGATGGGGTCAGGTGGCGTATCCGGTGAAATGTTCACCGAAACCATTGACGTCATGCGTGCCAAGGGCATCAAAAAAGCGGGTCCTTACCGGGTAACCCAGATCATGGCCAGCACCGTTTCCGCTTGCCTGGCGACACCATTCAAAATCAAGGGCACCAACTATTCCATCGCCTCCGCCTGTGCCACCAGTGCCCACAGCATTGGTCACGCCATGGAACTGATTCAGATGAACAAACAGGACATTGTCTTTGCCGGTGGTGCCGAGGATATGCACTGGTCAATGGCGGGCATGTTCGACGCGATGGGAGCACTGTCGACCAAATATAATGACACCCCTCAACTGGCCTCCAGGGCTTATGACGCAGACAGGGATGGTTTTGTTCCGGGAGTCGGGGCAGGCTGCCTGGTCGTGGAAGAACTGGAACACGCACTCGCACGGGGTGCCACGATCTACGCCGAACTGGTGGGCTATGGCTCCACCTCGGATGGTTATGACATGGTGGCACCGTCCGGAGAAGGAGCTTCGCGCTGTATGAAGATGGCGATGCAAACCACTCAGGGTGATATCGACTACATCAACACCCATGGCACCAGCACACCCGTCGGTGATTTGCAGGAATTGAAGGCCATCAAGGAAACCTTTGGCGAAAAAGTACCACCCATCAGCTCGACCAAATCGCTGTCCGGTCACGGGCTCGGCGCCGCCGGTGTTCAGGAAGCGATTTTCAGTCTGTTGATGATGGAGCACAACTTTATCTGCGCCTCCGCCAACATCGACAACCTTGATCCGGAAGCAGCACACTTGCCCATTGTCACCAAACGGGTGGACCAGGCCAATCTGCAACGTGTCATGTCCAACAGCTTTGGTTTTGGTGGCACCAATGCAACGCTGGTTTTTCAGCGCTATAACCCCTAGTTTGCCGCTGAAATTTACGCTTCATGGGGGAGCCGGCCGGTCTGGCTCTCCCGGTATAACCAAGACGATAAATTGATGGCAACCAGCTCACAGCCCTCATCTACTTCCAGCTTTGCGCCACTCATTGCCATCGTTGATGCCCTCAATGTCATCTTGGCCAGTTTATTGGCCCACTGGCTCCGCTTTGGTTCCGCGGACATGTCGGCCAAATTTGAAGTATTGACCGGTGGCACAGCACTCCTGCTGGTTTTTGTCCTCACCATTACCGGCGTCTACGACTCATGGCGGGGCAGACGGCTCCCCACCCTCCTCAAACGCTATACTTTCTCGCTGCTTCTGACCGTGGCAGTGCTCATGGCCTTTCTGGTCTTTACCAAGACAGCCATCGAGTTTTCCAGGCTCTGGCTATTTTACCTGGTCGCACTGACCTGGTGGGGAGGAACGGTTTACCGCTGCGGGTATCACTTTTATCTGAAACGCCTGCGAAGTGCCGGCAAGAACCTGCGTTCGGTACTGGTCATTACCAGCGATAACCGCCACGCCAAGGAACTCTTTGATGAGCGGGAAATGCAGCAGTCCGGTTACCGACTGGTTCATCATGTGCATGCCAGCGAAATAGAGCGTTGGGCTCACTCCGGCCAGGTGATAGAGGAACTCAGTAAATATTCGGTCGATGAAGTGTGGCTCGACCTGCCACTGAGTATGGGCAGCTTCATCAAAGACATTGTCTATGCCCTCCGCCATGTGACAGTGGACATCCGCTTTTTCCCCGACTTTGAAGACATCCAGCTTCTCAACCACAAGGTATCGAGCATCCTCGGTCACTACGCCATAGATATCAGCTGTTCTCCCATGCGAGGCTTCAATCGTACCCTCAAGCGCTGTGAAGACCTGGTGCTCGGCACACTGATCTGCGCACTGATTACACCTGTCTGCCTGGCAATTGCCCTGCTGGTCAAATTCAGTTCGCCCGGTCCCGTATTGTTCAAGCAATATCGTAATGGCCGGGATGGCAAACGCTTCAAGGTTTACAAGTTCAGATCCATGACCGTTCACCGGGAAGCCAATGGTACGGTAACCCAGGCGAAGCCCGATGATCCGAGGCTCACCAGACTGGGGGCTTTTCTGCGACGTACCAGTCTCGATGAATTACCGCAGTTTTTTAATGTCGTACAGGGCCGCATGTCCATCGTTGGTCCCAGACCCCATGCCCTGATCCACAATGAGTATTACATGGATCTGATCGAATCCTATATGTGGCGCCACAAGGTCAAGCCGGGGATTACCGGGCTCGCCCAGATACGCGGTTATCGGGGGCTGACCGATACACTGGAAAAGATGGAGCGGCGGGTAGAATGCGATCTTGAATACATCAATAACTGGTCGCTGTGGCTCGACCTGAAAATCATTACCCTCACGGTGTTCAGCCTCTTTCACAACAAAAACGCCTACTAGCCCACCGCTCCGAACCAGCTGACGACTAACCACGCCAATAAACCAGGGGGGTTTCCCTGCATGCTCGCAACCGTTAGCATCAGCAAACAACTTCCAGTCATGCAAAATGATCACTAATAACCAGAATAAGGAAATGCCATGAAACTTTATGACTACCCCGGCGCCCAACCCTCGGCGACTCAATATCTTTATGGCAGAAAAAGGTATTGATTTTCCAAGAATCAAGGTAGACCTGCTGAAGGGCGAGCAACTCACCGAGGATTTCCGACAAAAAAATCCCAACTGCGATGTGCCGGTGCTGGAGCTTGATGATGGCACCTGTATTTCCCAGACCAATGCCATTGCACGCTACCTGGAAGCCCGTCATCCAGAGCCACCCCTGTTTGGCGCCACTGACCAGGAAATCGGATTGGTGGAAATGTGGAACCAGATTTGTTTTACCAACGGCTTTCAGGCAGTGGCCGACCTGTTCAGAAATGGGCCTGACTGGCTTGATGGAAGAGCTCTGGTCGGACCGCACAATTACGACAAAATCCCGGCCCTGGTGGAACGCGGTCGGCAACGCATCATGAATTTCTATGATGACCTTAACCAACACCTAGCCCACCGTTCTTACCTTGCCGGGAACAATTTCTCCATGGCCGATATCACCGCACTGGTAACCATCGACTTTGCCGAGTGGGCCGGGGTAACCATGCCCGACGGGCACGAACACCTTCACTTATGGCACCAGCAGATATCGCAGCGTCCCAGTGTCGTGGCCAACAGCTAACTACGAGACCTGAGCCAATGACAGAACTGCGTTTCCGAGGTAAACTGTCGTCCTAATTTTAGTCAGTGGAGCAAGGCATGGCTCGGGGTATCAATAAGGTCATTTTGATTGGCAATCTGGGGAAAGACCCAGAAACACGGTATATGCCCAGCGGTGGTGCAGTGACCAACCTCACACTGGCCACCAGTGAAACCTGGAAAGACAAGCAGACAGGCCAACCACAGGAGCGAACCGAGTGGCATCGGGTTGTCTTTTTTAATCGTCTGGCAGAAATCGCTGCCGAATACCTGAAAAAAGGCAGCAAGGTATATATTGAGGGCTCTCTCAGAACCCGCAAGTGGCAGGACCAGAGCGGTCAGGACAAATACACCACTGAAATCGTGGCGAATGAAATGCAGATGCTGGATAGTCGTGGCGGGGCAGGCTCGGGCTCATCAGGCTACGACGATAATATGCAGCAGCAAGGCTCTTCAGGCGGCCAGGGGGGCTACAGCAAACCCCAGCAACAGCAGCCACCGGCGGCGTCCAGCAATAACAGCAACAACACAGACCCCGGATTCGACAGTTTTGACGATGACATCCCGTTCTGACAAACCGAATTCAATAAAAAAGCCCGCTCTTACGCGGGTTTTTTTGTGCCGCTAAACCGGTGTCTCCAGCGGACGTCCCAGCGCTGACTCCATGTCCGCCTGACAGAAAAAGTCCTTGTCCACTTTAAAGTATGCCAGCCGGTGGTCGGGCATAATCACCACGTCCTGAACACCCGGCACCGCACCGACAAAGTGTTCCGCAGCAATCACCTCTCCCGGCATCAAAGTAACCACCAGACTCTTCAGGTGCGCCGGCTTCTTCATGGTCACCGCAGCAATCAGCCAGACTATAATCGATACCGCCACCATCAAGAAAACCTCGGCATAACCAAACCGCCAGGCCACATAGCCACCGACCACACCACCGAGAAAGGCACCCAGAAACTGGCTGGTGGAATAAATCCCCATGGCCGTTCCGCGACCACCGGCCGGCGCCAGCTTGCTGACCAGCGACGGCAGCGACGCTTCCAGCAAGTTGAACGCCATAAAAAACAGAAACAAACCGGCGATAAATCCATAGCGGTAATCGATATTACCGGCCAGGACGATCTCGGCCAACGCCAGCAAAATAACCGCACCAATAAAGACCGGTTTCATTTTGCGGCGGGTCTCTGCAATGATGATAAAAGGCAGCATGCAGAGAAACGACAGGCCCATAGTGCCGAGATAAATCATCCAGTGATCGCCGCGGGCCAGATCCAGACTCTGCTCCAGAATCACCGGGACTGCCACCCAACTGGCCATCTGGGCAAAATGCAGAGTGCCGATACCCAGATTGAGCCGCAACAACTCAGCGTCTTTTAACAACCGGCCAAACATCGCCGGTACCGCCTCTGCTTCCGCGTTGTGAAGCAATGTCACCGGCGTGGGTATTACCAGTGCCAGCACACCAATACCCACCACAGACATCCCGGCGGCCAGCCAGAACAAACCGGACAGCCCCCATTGATTTGCCAGCACCGGTCCCAGCACCATGGAAAGAGCAAACGAAATGCCGATACTGCCACCCACCACCGCCATGGCTTTGGTGCGATTCTGCTCGGTCGTCAAATCAGACAGTAGCGCCATGATTGTGCTGGCCACCGCACCTGCGCCCTGCATGGCGCGCCCGGCAATCAGGCCCCACATGGAATCTGACAGCGCGGCAATAACACTCCCCACAAGAAACAACAGCATTCCGGCGGCGATCACCGGTTTTCGACCAACCCGATCGGATAGAAATCCCAGGGGAATCTGAAAAAGTCCCTGGGTGAGGCCGTAGATACCCAGGGCCAGCCCTACCAGCAAGGCCGAGCTGCCACTGTAGTCGCCAGCGTAGAGAGCCAGCACTGGCAGTAACATAAATAACCCCACCATGCGAAAAGCATAGAGAGAGGCCAAGCCAACCAGGCTTTTGCGTTCCAGTGGATTCATGGGAATGACAGCATTGATATCAGAGGCGGATATTATAAAGGGCTGGCAAAGGAATAAGTAGGGTAGCCAGGACGCGTTTGCCATCAACCAAATCAATAGCTGGCAAGGCTAGGGGACTCCATTTGGACAATCCAGCCTAAATGAACTTAAGATTGCCCGGGTTGTATGACACGACACCACCCAAAGGCATAGCTATGCACTCTGATGGCATGCAGATAGAATGGGCCAATCGCCGATAAAAATAAGCTGATGATGGAATTCACGCCAGATCGCTATGAAATGCTAGTGCGAACGGAACAGACACACTTCTGGTTCCGCGCCCGACGCTCAATGGTGCTGGAGCTGATCCGACGGTTCTGCCCGGAACCAGTTGAAACCCTCGCTGACATTGGTTGCGGTTCCGGCTACAGCCTCACACATTTAAAAGCTCGCGGGAAAAATCTGCTCGGTGTTGATCGATTGGTATGTCTCTCTCCTCACATGAAAACCCTGGCACCTGAGGCACGGCTTATAGCCGGAGATGTGCAGGAACTCCCACTGGCAGATAACTCAGTGGACATGATGACGTCCCTGGATGTGCTCGAGCATGTTGACGATCAAAAAATGCTAAGAGAGCTCTCCCGCACACTCAAACCCCATTCAGTGTTATTCATCACTGTCCCTGCTATACCCTGGCTCTGGAGTAATCGCGATATCCTGGCAGGTCATAAAAGACGTTACACCAAAACCGCCCTCACTCAAGCGCTTGAACAGGCTGGGTTCAGTATCAAATATGTGAATTACCACCAGTTTCTATTATTTCCGCTGGTCGTGGTTTCGAGACTTTTATGGAAGAAAAGGCAGTGTCAGGCACATGAAGAAAACCCCGGCAAAATCACCAATCATGTTTTACTGAAAATTTCGATGGTCGAAAACTGGCTGGCAAAGAGAGGGATCAAGTTTCCCTGGGGATCCAGTCTGGTGGTTGTAGCACAAAAGCGTTAAGAGAAAGTGAGATGGGAAAAGACTTCGATCTGTTCGTCTTCCACAGGGACGCAATATCAGATATGGACTGCACCAGAGCGGGATGTCGCGGTGTGGTTGTTGACCTTGAAGTCAAAGGAAAGCATGAACGGCAGGCCAGCTACAACACACAGATAAACCAACACTCACTGGAAGATATCGCCAGTCTGAAGGCAATGGATATGGACGTTATTTGTCGCATTAATGCCATTAACTCGGACTCCGCAAAAGAAATCGACCATGTGATTGATGCTGGCGCCGATGAGATACTGGTGCCAATGATCAGAACTCGCCAGGAAATCGAGCAGGTGTTCAGGCAGGTTGACGGGCGACTCGCTATCGGCTTGATGATCGAAACTACCGAAGCCCTGCACCTCGCGCCTGTCATCAATGATCACAACGTCCATAGAGTGTTTGTCGGGCTGAATGACCTGCATATTACACAGGGAAAACCAACCCTGTTCCATGTGCTTGCCGACGGCACCGTCGACATGATTCGTGAGCAGATCCGGCATGCAGCATTCGGGTTCGGCGGACTGACTCTTCCGGGATCAGGACACCCCCTCCCCGTGGATTACTTTTTTCACGAACTCGCGCGACTGGACTGTCAGTTCACATTCCTCCGGCGCTCTTTTTTCTCCGACAGCCTGAAGGTCCCCGCCCCGGAAGCCATCCCGGCTATTCATGCGGAAATGCACAGAACCAGGCAGAGGCATGCCTCGCAGATAGCCAGCGATCATCTGGCTGACCAGCTACAGCTTTCAGAATTGGTCAAGACGCTCGCATGAAGGATACCTTTACCAACAAAACTGTACTGGTTACCGGTGCCAATGGTTTTGTCGGCGCCCACCTGGTCAATGTGCTTGAGAAACAGGGTGCACAGGTTTTTGCGCAGGTACGCCAGAATTCTGACACTTACCGGTTCGATCGCTTGAACACCAAACCCACGCTGATTGAAATGGACTTGTGTGAATTGACCACTGTCCGGCAACACCTCGAGGCTATACGCCCCCACTATGTCTTCAATACGGCCGTTAACCGCAACTACGACGATCTGACAGCAACGATTCAACTCAACACCCTGGCACTGGTTAATTTGCTGGAATCCGCCCAGGGGCCACGCTTACAAGCGTTTGTGCACTGTGGTAGTTCCACTGAATATGGCAATCTGCCCGGCCCCCTTAATGAAACTGACCTGCCGGAACCCTGCACCCTGTACGGGGGCGCCAAACTCGCCGGGAGTCACTTGTTACAAAGCCTGTCCAAATCACGAAAAATTCCGACTGCCATATTGCGGCTGTTCCACGTCTACGGGCCTTTGGAATCAGACAATCGACTGATCCCCACCGCTATCCACAACCTCATCAACGATAAACCGGTGAAGCTCACCGATCCGGGTTGCACCCACGACCCCGTCCACATCGATGATGTGGTGAATGCCTGCCTCCTGGCAGCCCGGGCGGGCAGCTACGGGGATATTTTCAATATCGCCAACGGTTGCAAAATCAGCAATGAAGACATCGTCAATACCATTGCCTCGATTCTCGGGAAAACCCCCTCAATACACCCTGGCGCCTTCGAAAAAAGGGAGTGGGATCGCGACGACTGGTTTGCCAATGTCGACAAGGCGCGCAATGTGCTCGGATGGAAAGCGTCCATGGACCTTCAAGCAGGACTGTCCAAGACCATAGACTGGATGAAAAGCCATGCTGCCTAACCCCGGTCACGTTACACAAACGACCCCACTCACGGTTGTCCTTCCCGTGTACCGCAATGAAGCCAGTGTTGCCGAACTGGTAACACGACTGGAGCAGGCCTGCACCCCCCTGAATATCAAGCTAGAGCTGCTATTTGTCGACGATGCCAGCCCGGATAACGCCCATGAGATCATTCAAAAACTGAAAAGCCACCACCCTACCATCAGGATCATCCAACATGATCGCAATCGGGGGCAACAGGAGGCCATTCGCACCGGACTGAAAAACAGCAACAGCGATTATGTGGCCGTAATGGATGCAGACCTGCAGGATCCCCCCGAAATTATTCCCAGTCTGTATCAGGAACTGGTTGACCGGCAGGTCAATGCCGTTTTTGCCGTGCGCTCCAATCCCTATCAGAGCACTGGGCGAATGAATACATCCAAAGCTTTTAAATGGCTCGTCCGCCAGATGGTCAATCTGCCCAAGGGAGCAGGTTGCTTCGTGCTGATGGATCGCGCCATGGTCCGGGCCGTACTCGGCTTCCAGACAAAACGTTTTTACCTGCCAGGCCTTATCTGCAAGGCAAAACTGACTATCAGCACATTGGAATTCGAGCGCGAACAACGGATACATGGCACGTCCTCATACACATCGGCCATGCGCCTCAAAACTGCCCTCTCAAATATTAAATGCCTACTTGAGTGAACAACTATGAATAATGACGACAGCTATCAGCAAACGCACAACCTGGTTCAGCGCGATTACTATGAGTCTCGAACACAGCAACAGAACTGGCGTATGCTGCCGGGCAGCTCCAGGTACATTGCAGCCCATGTCAGGCGAGTACTCGACAGCAACCTGCTCCATCAGGGCGACAAGGTGCTGGACGTCGGCTGCGGCATGGGGAAATTCACGATCCCGTTACGTCGTGAGGGGGTCGATATCGAGGGTTTTGATCTTTCCCCCTTTCTGCTGGAAAAGCTGGTATCCGCCTGTCCGGAAGGTATTGATGTCGCCACCCATTGCGGGGACGTTCTCATACCACCGGCATCACTGCACGGCCAGTTTGATGCCATTACCGGCTTTTTTATGCTCCACCATCTTATTGATATCAAAAATGCATTTGTCGGCATGAAACAACTGCTTAAACCGGACGGACGAATACTTTTTGTTGATGTTAACCCCTTTTGTCCCTTCTATTACCTGCAGATATTCCTGTCTCCCACCATGCGCTGGAAAGCCGAAAAGGGCATTCTCAATCTGACAGATGCCAAACTCACAGCGGCATTAACTGCGGCAGGCTTTCAGGACATTGCTATTTATAACTACGGGATTCTGCCTCCGCCCCTGAAAAACCTGCGACCGGGAAACTGGTTTGAAAAACAATTTGATCGCATCGGCTTCCTGAAACCCGTAGCTGCGTTCAAATTCATTTCAGCCAAAGCCGTTTGAGCAACCGGAAAGATTCATAGTATGAACGGAATCAACACCAGGACCGGGAAGCCACACCATGTATGAGGCAAGTATTCTCTACTGCATGTTCATTGCGGCGGTGATTATTCTGTTGCTATGGCTCCCGGGAATTCGCGTCGAACTGGAGACTGCCGACGAGGGCTACCTCTGCTTTGGGGCACAGCAATATGCACGAGGCAAGGTTCCCATACGGGACTTTCGTGCCTATGACCCGGGCAGGTATCTATGGGTTGGGCTGTTTATGAAACGGTTCGGCCAAACCTTCCACGCACAACGGCTGGCCATGTCACTTGTCATGATTGCCACGCTATCCGTTGGCGGCTGGCTCATCTTCCAGATCAGCAATAGCTGGTATGCAACGGCGCTATCTCAAGTAATGCTTTATCTCTGGCTACAGCCCTACTACAAGAGTTTCGAGGTATTGACCTGCCTGCTGACAATTGCCAGTGGCTACCTGCTGCTCAGCGATCCGGGCGGAAAAACGCTGCTTTACGCAGGCATCATTCACGGCCTGGCCTATTTTTTTGGTCTCAATCTGGGCATCTATGCCAGTGCCGCCTTCCTCATCCTCTGTCTTATATGCCTGATATCGGGGCAGTTGGATTTCCTCGTCACAGGCAGTGTATTTACAGTCGGAACAATGATTGGCCTGATACCATTACTTTACATTGCCGTTCGACATCCAGGCTTTGCCAAAGCCTACTGGAGGGAAAAAGTCCTGACCATTTTTAAACGTGGGACAACCAATCTGTCACTACCACTGCCCTTTTTGGGGAGGCCAACGCCCCATTGGAAAGATCAACCTCCAGCCAAACGTATTCTGTTCAAGGCGCTGTTCAATACCCTGCCTCTTATTTATCTGGCGGGCGTGGTCATCGGGCTATTACAGATCGACAGGACTCCAAATTCGTCTGCACTCATCATCAGTAGCAGTACTGTGGGGATGGCGTATTTCCATCACCTCTATTCACGCTGTGACTTTGACCACCTGTGCCTGAGCATACATCCATGCCTGATCGTCATTGTCGCCCTCAACACCCTGTTATTTCCCCCGGCTGTGGTTCTGTCTGTTCTCGCGCTTCTGACCGCCAGCTCAATTCTGCTGAATAATAAAAATCTACAAAATAGCGCACGGCGCCTGATCAAGCCAAAAACCAATGTAAAACTTGTTCTGAACAACGAATTTTTCCTGCTGCCTCAACCCCAGGCGGACATGCTTGAACAGCTGAACAGCATTATCAATACCCGTTCGGGGAGTGATGAAAAATGTTTTTTTGCACCCTCAATACCCGGATTCTATGCACTCTACAACAGAGAGCCCGCTGCCTACGATACCTACTGTGTCTACCCTGCCACGCCAGAAAAGCAGGAAAAAATGAGGCAGGAGCTGATTGCGAACAGGGCAAAGCTGGCGATTATCTTCGATGTTTTGCTCGATGGCCGAGATGATTTGCGTTTTTCCCGCACTCATCCCCGGGTGTATGAATACTTTCGGCAGAATTTTGAATTAAACGTTGATGAGAACATCCCCGATCATATAAAAATATTCACGCGCCGTTAACGTTGTTTGAACCCGCTTCGTCACTTTAAAAACCACCTCAGTTTCGCTTGTAGATATCTTCAAACCTGATGATATCGTCCTCGCCGAGATAGCCCCCGGACTGTACTTCGATGATCTCCAACGGAATAGACCCCGGGTTTTCCAGGCGATGGGTTTCGCCAATAGAAATAAATGTCGATTCATTCTCCGACAGCAGAAAGGTCGCTTCGCCCTTTGTCACCAGCGCGGTGCCACTCACCACAACCCAGTGTTCCGCCCGGTGATGATGCATCTGCAAGGAAAGCCGCCCACCGGGTTTGACCAAAATCCGCTTTACCTGGAAACGTTCACCATTTTCGATGGCGTCGTAATACCCCCAGGGTCGAAAAACCTTGCGATGAGCCTCTGCTTCGGAACGCTTTTCCTCTCGCAATTGGTCAACAATATTTTTGACCTCTTGCACGCGATTTTTATCGGCTACCAGAATGGCATCGTCACTTTCGATGATCACCACGTCCCGCAGCCCCACCGTCGCAATCAATTTTCGATCAGCCTGGATAAACGAATCATGGGTATCCAGCGCCATCACATCACCCTTCAGGGTGTTACCGCACGGATCTTTTTCAGATTCAGCCCAAAGTGCCGACCAGGAGCCCACATCACTCCAGCCACAATCCATTGGCACCACCACGGCATCGGGGGTTTTTTCCATCACCGCATAGTCGATAGAATCTGCTGGGCAATCGAGAAAAACAGCTCTATCGGGTCTGAGAAACTCGCTGTCTACCGAGGCCGATGACATGGCCTTTTGGCAAACCGACAAAATTTCAGGGCTGTGTGCCTGCAGCTCATCCAGATAACGGCGTGCACTAAACAGAAACATACCGCTGTTCCAGAGATAGCCACCCTCGGTCAAATATTGCTCGGCGAGTGCTTTGGCCGGTTTTTCTACAAACCTCGATACTATTTTTGCAGGACCACTACCAACCAAATCACCACATTTTATATAGCCATAACCGGTTTCAGGTGTGCTCGGTACGATACCAAAAGTCACCAGCTTACCTTGCTCGGCAAAGGGCAAGGCAGCCATCACCGCCGCCTGAAAGGCATCGACATCCTGTATTGCATGATCTGCTGCCAATACCAGCAACACCGGGTCATCACCCTCCCCGGCATGCTCCAGAGCATAGCAAGCTGCCAGCGCCACCGCAGGTGCCGTGTTCCTGCCCTCTGGCTCAAGCAGAATCATGGCTGGATCACAACCTGTCGACCTGAGCTGTTCTGCCACAATAAACCGGTGGCTTTCACCACAAACAAACAAAGCAGGTTGTGTGTCTAACGCTCGCAAACGACCGTAGGTTTCCTGCAGCATAGTGTCATCCCCCAACAGTGGAAGAAACTGTTTTGGATACAACTGCCGGGACAGAGGCCACAACCGGGTTCCTGAACCACCAGCTATCACAACGGGGACAAGAGACATCACTTTATACTCCCTTCAAACAAGAAACTCGGGCCAAGCTAGATTTTTCGCCAGATGGCCAGTGTGTTAAAACCCAACAACTGGTTGACCTGATAAACACACAGCAGGTTTTTTGATGCGACGGCAACCGAAGTCGCAATCGCTGCCCCGATCAGCCCATATCCGGGAATCAACAAGACCCCCAAACCAACGCCTAGCACTGCACCGATAAAGACATTCCAACGCAGCTGGCGCTCGTGGCCGGTCATACTCAACAAAGAACCCACAGAACCCACAGCGGTGCCAATAAACTGGCCAACCGCCAAAATCATCAATGCCGTAGACGCTGCTCGGAACTCCGGCCCGAACAGCCCCATAAGCCACTGAGGGAAAACCATCATAAAGATCAGCGACGGTACCGCCACCAGCAAAATCAACCGCACTGACCACAGAGCGACTCGCTCCAGACCCACCATATTACCCTGACTGTACAGGGCGGCAAATTTCGGTCCAGCACTGGCATTGACCGCAAACAGGGCAAAACCAATCAACATGGCGGTCCGTTGGGCAACAGCAAACAGCGCCACATCCTCGACCGAACCCCATACACCCATCAGAAGTTGGGATGACCACTGAATAACCTGCCCGAGAATTACAACGCCCCACAAGGGCATACAACTGGCGTACAACAGGTCACTGGGAAAGGCCGACAGCTTTACTCCCTGTTCTTTACCGGGCACCGCCCTGTGCCAAAAAAACACCCCGATGACCAATGCCAGCGCACAGCCGACCAAGTAGACCCATGCTACCTCCTGCGCCCGGGTAACGGGAAAAATGAGCAGGCCAGCCAACATGGTCAAAGGCACAATACCGGTTAAAACCATCACACCGGCAATGATTTTTTTCATCCCCAACAGGGCAAAAACGTGCAGGGTATATAGTCCCACCAAAGGCAAGGCCATAACCATGATCGGCAATACAGCGCCAAATCCCGGCTGCTCGAATACAAAATTGACCAGCAACTGACTGGATGCCAACAATACCAGCATAAAAAGCAGGCAGAGACCACCACCCCACAAGAGTGCCTTCCGGTAGAGTCCATGAAGTTTTACGGTATCCCCGGCCACGCGGGCGCGGGCCACAAACCGCATCACACTGTTGTCCAGCCCCATACGGCCCACGGAGGCCAGCAGAACAACCAGCGTAAAGCCGAGAAAGAACAGCCCCGCCTCGGCGGGGCCAAGTTTTCGGGCAATCACGATATTCATCAAGAAAGCGAGAATGGCTGTCAGCACCTTGACAAACAGGCCAAGCGAGCTGCCGAACAACACCTCACGGAAGTGAGGGTTATCCTCAATCCATCGTTTCAGACACCCAAACTGATTTACCATGGGACACCTGAAGCAACGTAGGTGCGGAGTTGCTGTGGATTCATTCTGCCAACACCGGCATCACTGACTCAATGGCCAGCCCCCAATCACCGGTTGCTCGGGGAAGGCAGGCCCGCAGTTTCGCATCATCAAGCACAGTATAAGCTGGGCGACTGGCCACACTGGAATATTCAGCGGCCGTCACGGGCAGGACTCTGGGCAGCCGCCATTCCGGTCTGAGTTTGCCCAGACAAGTAAAGATAGCCTGGCTGAACTCAAACCAGCTACAGGCACGCCCGCCGGAATAATGGTAAATGCCCGAGGTAGCTTCCGCCTCTGCCAACCTGATTATCGAGACAGCCAAATCACCCGCATAGGTGGGCGTCCCGATCTGATCCGCCACCACCTGCAAAGTCTCGCGGCCATCCGCCAGCTTCAGCATCGATTTGAGGAAATTATTGCCGTATTCACTGAACAGCCAGGCTGCGCGAACAATAAAATAGCGGTTTGCCCCGGCGGCGTACTGCTCTCCCGCCAGCTTGCTGGCGCCGTAGACATTGAGGGGATTTACCGGATCAGACTCGCGATACGGCCTGGTGGTTCTGCCATCAAATACATAATCTGTCGACACCTGTACCAGCAGAGCACCAACTTTGTTGGCCGCTTCAGCCAGATAGCCCACGGCCTCCGCATTGACCCGTCGGACAACCCCGGGCTCACTCTCAGCGCGGTCAACTGCCGTATACGCCGCGGCATTGACAATGACGTCGGGCCGAAATCTGACTACTGCAGCCTCTACAGCCTGTCGGTCGGTAATATCCAGCTGACTCCGGTTCAAAGCCAGCCCATCGTGTGCCGTCATGCGGAGCCTGTCTTGCAAACAACGGCCTAGCTGCCCGTCTGCCCCAGTCACCAGAATTTTCATGACTGACAATAGGCCGCAAAAGTGGGGGCACCGGCATCTTTGTCCGACAGCCTGATAGCCGATGCTTCGGGCCACTCAATCGCCAGTTCGGGATCATTCCAGAGAATGGCGCCCTCGTCATCCGGATCGTAGTAATCCGTACATTTATACTCAAAATCAGCCACATCACTCAACACGAGAAAACCGTGGGCGAACCCCGGTGGCACCCACAACTGACGCTTGTTGTTTTCATTCAACACAACGCCGTGCCACTGACTGAAACTGGGCGAGTCCCGGCGCAAATCCACGGCCACATCAAACACCTCACCCCGTACGACCCTGACCAGCTTCCCCTGTGGTTTGTTAATCTGGAAATGCAGGCCGCGCAGGACGCCCCTCTCGGAGCGGGAGTGATTATCCTGAACAAAGGGCAGCGTAATATTCGCCAATTCTGCGTAGCGCGCCACGTGAAAGGTTTCCAGAAAAAACCCGCGATCGTCCCCGAAAACCCGAGGCTCGATAATCACACAATCCTTGAGGGGCGTTGCTATGACTTTCATTGGTAACCCTCGGCTACTCGTACCAGATACCGCCCGTAGTTCGTCTTTTCCAGTGCCTCACCCAGATTGCGAAGCTGGTCAGCATTGATCCAACCCTGGTGATAGGCAATTTCCTCCAGACAGGCCACCTTGAGCCCCTGCCTCGCCTCAATGGTCTGGACAAAATGACTGGCTTCCATTAACGAATCGTGGGTACCTGTGTCCAACCAGGCGAAGCCCCGACCCAGCAAACTGACATGCAGATTTCCGCGTTGCAGATACGCATTATTGACGGCCGTGATTTCCAGTTCACCGCGTTCTGACGGGGTTATTTTTCTGGCGATATCCACCACACTGTTGTCGTAAAAATACAGGCCTGTCACTGCATGGTTTGATTGGGGCGCCAACGGTTTTTCCTCAATGGAAACAACCTTGCCATCAACATCAAACGACACAACGCCAAAACGCTGGGGGTCGTTGACGTGATAACCAAAAATAGTCGCACCTTCCTCACGTTGAACGGCTTCGCGCAGCATGGCACTGAAGCCAAAACCGTGAAACACATTATCCCCGAGAATCAGGCAAACATTGCTGTCACCAATAAATTCTTCACCAATCAGGAACGCCTGTGCCAAACCATCCGGCGAGGGTTGCTCCGCATAGCTGATCTCCAGCCCGAACGACTCGCCGTTACCAAACAGACGTTGAAAGGCCGGCAAGTCCTCCGGTGTTGAAATAATCAACACCTCACGGATACCGGCCAGCATCAATACCGACAGGGGGTAGTAAATCAATGGTTTGTCATAGACGGGCAGCAACTGCTTAGAAACCCCAAGGGTAATCGGATGCAACCGTGTACCCGAACCTCCCGCCAGAATAATGCCTTTATAGTTGTTCATACCTTATATCCAAAATCAGCTTGATCACAGGCGACAATTCTACCCCCTGTAACTCAGCCACTGTTTATTGCGATTTAGCTGTGCCGATGCGGTCAAGCCTATAGGCACCGGAGAGAATGCGCTGCCACCACCCCGGATGATCGAGATACCACTGAACGGTCTTGCGCAGACCGCTCTCGAAAGTTTCTGCGGGCACCCAGTCCAATTCTCGCTGAATTTTTGACGCGTCGATAGCATAACGCCGGTCATGGCCCGGCCGGTCTGCCACAAACGTGATTAAGTCCCCATAGGCATCAACCCCTTCTGGTTTGCCGGGTGCCAGCTCCTCCAGCAGCTCACAGATGGCTGTTACAACCTCAATATTTTGTTGCTCATTGTGGCCGCCAATATTATAGGTTTCCCCCACGGCGCCGCGATTTAAGACCTCAATCAGGGCACGCGCGTGGTCTTCCACATAGAGCCAGTCCCGAACCTGCGAACCGTCACCATAGACCGGTAGCGGTTTACACGACAAGGCGTTGAGAATCACATGGGGAATCAGTTTTTCCGGGAAGTGGTATGGCCCATAATTATTGGAGCAGTTGGTCACCAGAATGGGCAACCCGTAGGTGCGATGCCAGGCTCGAGCCAGGTGATCTGCACTCGCCTTAGAGGCCGAATACGGTGAGCTGGGGGAATAGGGCGTGGTTTCGGTAAATAGTGCATCGGCCCCCTCAAGGTCGCCATACACCTCATCGCTGGAGATATGGTGGAAACGGAAAGCCGCCCTCTTCTCTTCTGGCAGCCCGCGCCAATAACGGTGGGCGGCTTCCAGCAAGCTATAGGTACCGACGATATTAGTCTGGATAAAATTCGCCGGACCGTCGATGGAACGGTCGACGTGTGATTCAGCAGCCAAATGCATCACCGCCGTCGGCTTGAACTCGGCAAACACCGAATCCAGTGCAGCAGCATCACAAATATCCACTTGATAGAAATGGTAACGGGGCGACTCGGACACTGAGGCCAACGACTCCAGATTGCCAGCGTAGGTCAACTTGTCCACGTTTGCCACAACACAGGATGTTTGGGTCAACAGCTCGCGAATAACCGCTGAACCAATAAAGCCAGCACCGCCGGTGACCAGAATGCGAGAAGTCATAACGTACTCATTTTATTTGCTTGGGTACCAACGGGTCAGCAGCTCTTCGTACTCGTGCAACACCTGTGGCCAAGTAAAACGCTCGTGAAAGCGCGCTCGGCTGGCCGACTTCATCCGAGAAATCGCTGTGTCATTGGCCAGTAATTGATCAAATAATACTGCGCAAGCTGGCTCATCGTTGAAGTAAGCGGCATCAGGACCAGCGACCCACCTGTTAAACGGATTATCGCGGGCAATCACCGCACAGCCTGCGCCCAGGGCTTCGACTAGTGAAGGGTTAGTGCCACCAACGCGATGACCATGCAGATAAAAGCGACTGAAATACCTTAAAGCCTGCACAACCGGGGCTTCATAGATAGCCCCGGGGAACAGGACCTCTGCACTCGCGGCCTCGATTACCTGGCGGTGATAGCGATTCTTCTCCGGGTCAAAATTGCCGAGCACCACCAATCTGTGATGGCGACGCTTACAACTAAAAGCCTGTACCATTTCCAGGAATGAGTTCTCCGGCTCTGGACGCGCAATGACCACCGAATACCTACCCGGCTCAAGGCCATAAGTGGCCAGGGCGCTAACATCTGCTTCGAGCACCTCATCGCCGCCATAGGGAATCATAGAAATTTTATCGGCATTCACACGGGTCGCGAGGTGTTGTTTGATTTTTGGATGGTCAGCAATCAGATGATTTCCCACCCAGCAACCAATGCGTTCATTCAGCCAGAACCATGCTCTGGCAAACGGCCCCCACTTGTCCCTGCGCCATTCAATCCCATCCATATTGATGATATTCACCTGCCCCTTCATGCGTTGCAGGATATTAAATAGCGCCGTGTTATAGCCAAGCGTAAGGAACAGACCATCCTGCCCCAGTGCATGCCAAACAGCTCTCAGATCAAACAGCACTGTGCTTAGCGGGCCCTCCCGATTGATCGGAATATGAACCCGGTTCACACTGTGCCAGACTGAACTGTATACGGGTCCGCGGCCCTGCTCTTGGCAATACACCGTCACATCCCAACCTCTTGTCACCAGATACTGGCACAGCCGCTCTGCAAAGGTTTCAAAACCACCGTGCTCAGCTGGAACGCCTCGAATGCCTAGAATCGTAAGATGTCTTTTATGAATTTTCATACTTGAGTTTTATTCTGGTGCATTCCGTATTTGCACCATTAGAAGATGAAGAAGTGACGTGGTAACTGCGGAAATTACAATAATTTTAGCTATTATCACTGCATCACCAATAGAACGAGACAACATACAGGCGAGGAAAATTGCTGGAACTGCCTTAGTGTGCTGCCACAGTTTTTAATGACATCCATAACCTGGGTAGAAGCTAGTGCTGGTATCCCAGGATAGCTTAAGAAGGATAAACGCCATCACAAGGCAAATCATACACTAGGCAGGCTGTTTTCTGTTTGAATTCAGAAGAAAAAAGGCACTAACTGGCCGTCTGACACATTGCTTATGTTTGGCAATTTTACCACCTACGTTACTGTCCGGAATTAGTAGACTACTACATTGTTCTGATTCAGGTACCAACATGTGACTCATGATAAGTATTTTCAATCGACACCACATAGTTATTGATACTAAAGACTTCCTGCAAACGAGCATATCCCGCCTCACCCATTTCAATACGCCTACGATCACTTGTAATCAGCATTTCTAATTTTTTTGCAAGCGCCAAGACATTCCCTGGCTCAAATAGGCACCCTGTAACTCCATCAACAATGATCTCAACAACACCACCAAATGAGGAAGCGACAACCGGTTTCCTTGCTGCCATAGCTTCTAGTGCGACCATTCCAAAGGGTTCAGGCTCTGTCGAAGGAACAACAGCAATATCTGTTGCTGTCCAGACAGGCCAAATATCATTTGTAAAGGGAATAATTGAAATATCCAACCCAGCAGCTGAATTAGAAATATCACGCTCTAGCTCTTCAAGATACTGGCTATTTCCTAGCGGGGGGCCTCCAACAATCAGATACTTAACATTTTTAAAACCGGCATTTTCCAGCATCTCAGCTGCAGCAACAAGCAAACGCTGGCCTTTCCACCGATTAATCCTGCCCACTAGCGTTATTAAAACATCATCAGGTTTCAGCCCGAGTTCTTTGCGAATATTTTGTTTCCCGCTAGTCCCTATGTCGTCTGATACCTCCAGACCATTCCAGATAACAATGGACTTGTTTCTAAGCGAGGGATTGTCTTTATACAAGTGTTCTGCTGTTGCGTGTGAATTGCACATCACCTTATCTGCGAATAGATGCAACAGTAAAGCGTAGGTTTTTCTGACAATTGATGGCCGCTCAATAATCTCGTGGACATGCCATACATGGGGCACACGACGTAGCCTTGCCCATAATGCACCAGACATTACAGCAAGCGTATTTGAATGAACGACATCAACTCTTCTACCCTCAAGTAGAGAATTGATACTCCTAACCGAATATATAATTTCAAGTGGGAGTTTAACTAGCCCCTTAAAGGTGAACGTAGATCTACTAACTTTTATTGTTGGCACAACATGGTATTCAACACCTATCCTTTCAAGCTCCTTCTCCAGCGGACCAGTTGTAGGCAACAGTACAATCGGCTCAAATACACTCTTATCCAGCCGCGATACAAGCTGCAACATCACTTTATCTGAACCATATAATTCCGCTGACTGGTGTACCAGCAAAACACGTATTAGGTTATTCATTATGCCTCTTCTTAATCACTTTAGCAGGTATCCCAGCAGTCATCCTCAATCACGATCATTGACGTGTTACATTTTGGATGCTCACAGATTAACCACCGAAAAAAGACTCTCGAAGTGAAAACTCACGTACTCTCCTATTAATGATATTAACCTCAACATCCACCCTCCAGCCCTACTGATACTTATCCTATCGCCGATTACCGCACCATTGTAGAAATGGCCGCCTACCAGTGCATGATTGACTATAATAGTTTTACTGTGTGTAAAAAGTGTATTTTTTAATAATTAAAAAAATTATTTTTTCATTTAAAATAGAAAAACTCTATTGCCCTTAGCTGTGGTCAAATTAAAAAATAACGTCTTCTCAAGTAAGCGTATAATTAGGGTAAGAACTTTAGGGCTTCCACTAAAAGTGTCATAAGAAGAATGTAAAAAAAGATACTTTCGCATAGATGATCATCATTCAATTTAACAAAAATTTACAATACAGTTGCTTCTCAAATATATGCTCTAAAGCTATCGCATTGTAGTCTCGAAGTGGTTTTTCTCAAAAAACTGATAAGCATTTACTGTGTAACACTCGATTAATGCCATAGTGATCCAAAAGAAAGCCAATGAGTGTGCGGGAATTGTCTGTCCAGTGATGAATAGCCCAATACCAGAGGCAACCAATCCACCTCCCACTCTTACCAAGTAGGAAGACTCGCAAGACCTTGTTGCCAAAAACCTCACAGATCGAAATCCACGAACAATCAATCTGCAAAAAAATGCAAAAAAGAATATTAAACCAAGTATCCCGGTATCGTGTAAAAGCGCCAGCGGTAAATTAGAAATCCAAATGTCACGACTGCTAGGCTCCCAGCTTGATGCAACCATAGAAGAAGCATATGGGTATATCTCCCTTAGGCTGTATACTCCATTCCCTACAATAGGGCTATCTAAAAAAGAACTATAAGCCAAACCCCACATAACAAAACGGCTTTTCAGTGAGTGAACGCGACCGATGAGTTCATGCTCACCGAACTCTTGATACAACAAGTAACCCATCATCAATAAAGCCAAGCTGAGCACCATCAAAAGTAAGATATAGCGCTTCAATATAGCATTACTATAATGACCAGGTTTAATCAAAACAAAATACAACATCAGAGTTATAAAGTACGCCACCCAAGGTACACGAGAGAAGGTGAAGACTAGTGAAAGATGAAGTCCTACCAGTAAGCACCACCACCAAATTCTGCGGGTATATCCAAGCGCAATAACTTGTAAATTAACCAGGATAAGAAGGACCGCTAGTAGATTGGGTTCAGGCAAAGTGGCGCGTAGTCGTGTTCCTCCACCAGTTTCAGAGAACCAATGGAGTATAAAACCCGGTAGTTGATGATAAAAAGAGATGAGGTATATCGTTGCCAGTGCTGGCCCGATAAACCAAACAAATATTATAAGAGGCCATGATAAAAAAATACGCATCAAATCTGGCCTCAACCATAACGTCATAAAGTAGAACAATATAGCCAACAGCTGGGCTATGTACATCTTCATCGACCAGCCCGCAACAAGACTTGTAGCCGATGCCACAAAGGCAACCAACATCCAAACTATTAGAAACAAGCTATTCCTAGTAAGAAATATCGAAGTATTTAACTTTGTAAAATAAAGGAGAATTACTATAAATAAAGGTACCGCCAGCAGGCGCTCTGGCGTCCAAGTGTTACCAGCAAAGACCCACTCGTAACCGACGAACAAGACAGGCATTACAATCAGCATCCATAAGCTTTTCTTGGGCCGACAACCTGAAAGAGTCATAATATTCTTGAGTTCAAAAGCGCACAGACAACGATAAAAAATCAACTAAATACTTTGTTAAGGAATGTGAAGCTCTTCTCTCGAAGAGCCGCAAGTCTGCGATGAGCAGATTGAAAGTTAATGTCAAGTGCGAGTTCCGTATCAGTCGTATCTAAAGACTCCACAATTCGACCTTCCAAGCCCACATCTTCAAGAAAACACTTTATACGGTTAAACCCTGTATCAGGCTTAATTGACAGGAAAGGGATCCCAAAATTTACAGCAAAGGCTGTGCCGTGGAATGAGTTTGTTACTACAAAATCGGCCTTGTCAATTAAGGAGACAAAATCCACAGGACTAGCATCTTGAAGATGGTTATCCACCCGAGATACTAAGAATGGGTCTTGGTCAACGGCTACAAGCTTCAAACCAAGATGGAGGGATATCTTTTTGGCCACATCATAAACCAAGCAATTCTTCTTCAATCCATATACCAAGATATAGCTATCCTTGGAAGTTTCCCCATGCAGCCCCAGTAAACTGCGCCATTCATACCTATCGAGCAAGAGAGTAGGATCGATCGTGCATTCAATATCATCACGCCCATTAACCACTTTTAAGCTCTGGACTGTATCCATTTCACGAAACGCCAGAAAATTAAACTTCATCACCGCTTTTTTTACTAAGCCAAGTTCGACTTCATCAAAGACATATGAACCAGCACTGGTTGAAAAAGCTACCCTAGGCTTGTCTTTGACGAACGCTAGTAAGTAATTTAAATCCAAGCCACCTGTAACAGAAGGGTTCCATATCTGATCGCTACCACAAATAAAAATATCATATTTATCATTTAGGGCTTCTAAATCCGAAGAGTCATCACACCGTGATGTGAGCAGATAGTACTGAGCCATAAAGGCTTTAAATTTAGCTAACAAACGCCTTCTTGGGAAAATCCGACAGAGATCCTTAATTACGTGAAGAATGCTTCTTGGGTTGCTGCTAAATCTTATCAAGCTCATGCCAGTGGCAAGCGTAGGTGTCTTGTAATCAATGATTGATACTTCACCGTAGCGGGATAATACCGACTGCGACGCCAATGCTTGAAGGCAACCACCGTAGCTATTAGCATAGTGAATAGTAATCAGTGCAATTTTCATGGTGGGATCATCCGTCACGATAGCTTTGTATAAATTTCTTCCAAAGGGCGTCGAGGTGATTGGCATACTTTGTTAGCAACATTAGGATATCCTATGGTCAACATCATAATTACGGAATGCTCCGGCTTGATAGGCAAGGCACGCCGCAGCTTGATATCTGCAGATGCTCCCTGGCTCCAGTTAAGGCAACAGGAACTAATCCCTAGAGAGTGAAAAGCCAAAATTAATGACATGGAAAACAGCCCCCCATCAATCCAGTGTTGATATCGCTCTTTCGACGAAAAAAAGGCTTTTAGATCACTAGTAATAATAAGCAATTTACTTATTTTGTGGCCGAAACCTCGATTGCCGCTCTGCAATGTAAGCGCTTTTTCAATTAGCAACGGATCGTCAATATCATAAACATGCCAAGCCTGTCGATTACATACTGAAGGTGACTTCATAGCCATTTTAATAGCACGTTGCAACGTCTGATCATCAATAGATCGCGGGCTGAATTCACGAAGTGAAAAACGACTCAGAAAAAAGCTTTCGGGGTCTGGCAATATAGCGTCCTTATAGGCTGACTCATCAAACTCAAAAATACCACCTTCTTTAGCCGCAATCTTTTCTAATTCCTCAAGCTCACGATTTAGCCTCGCTCCCTCTCCGTCATCTTTAATCTGCGCCGAAAATTGGCGGAGCACATTAATAGCTACTCGATCTTGGTAACCGAAATCATTGGCTTCGCTGGCTTTATCAACAACACCCTTAAGAAGAAGAGTGTTACTCCGCCCAGAAGCTGGATCGCGGTCAGTCAGGGAAAGACTTTTCTCCAAGCTATGGTATATTCTCGCAGCTGCATAATTGCGTTCTCGTTTATCCGACATATCAAGACGCCAACCTGCATAGCAAGCAAACCGGAGAAAATCGTAACAAGTCCCAAGCAAACACAGTACTAACCTACCAACTGACTTCAACCTTCCCATTGCTTTTCTCCTGCCCCTCTCTAAAAACCGCCACCTAGTAGATTTAATCATCTGTTAAAGTAGATTCTGGCTCTTAAGTCTTTCCATGACACAGGCTAACCCCATAAGTTTTTTTGAAAGGTGGGCACTATTAAAACTAACAATCTTATCTTTTGTATTTACACTTTTTTGCTATTAAACCCAGATGAAATGAACGCAGCAAATACGCCAAGTATACCACCCACAATTACTCCTAATGCTAAAATGAGGGCTTTCTTTGGCTTAACCGGGGTTTCCGGGATTTCTACACTACTATCCAAGGTAAAAACTGAAACATCGTTGGGGTTAACATCAATTTTCTCAAGGAAATCGAGTTGTTTTTCAAGGACGCGCAGCTCGTTAACAAAAGGATCATCGTTTTCCCTTTTTTCCAGAACAGCCAGCTCCGCCCGAATCGCTTTGGCACCACGTATATACATCAGGTTGCCATCGACAAAGGGGGTAAGGTCGCCATCAGAAGACGTTACCACTTGGGGAGCATCCATCCCTACGGCCTCCGCCACGACCAGGGCTTCACGCAATCTTACGATACGATCCTCTCGGCGCTTCTTCGCCGTGATTAGCAACGTATCAATTTGCCGTTCAATCACTCGAGTCCGAGCTGCAATCTCATTGCGCACGTTTTGTTGCATTTCCTGCTCGGTTTTTTCCTCGGCCATATCAACATAAAGATTGGCCCATTCAGCTGCCAGATCCGGTGACTCAAGTTCGACTGTCACTTCATAATAACCTGGTGTATTTTTTATATCCGGGGCTTTGACTGTTAGCGTTTTATTGAATTCCTCCCACAGTTTATCCTGCGCTGTATCAACACGCTTATCAGCAGGTAACGCAGGCAAATAGGTTTCGTCAAAGAATGTGCGTTTCAATGCACCCGAAAGCAGGTTCGTTTTGAACACGGCATAGATATCGGACACATTGAACTCGCTGAGGTTTAACTTACCTCCCCCCAAATTATAGGCAGCAATATCACCCAAACTCGGCGGCAGAACTCCGGCTCTGGCCTCATATTCCGGGGGGGCTGAGAAAAGCAAAAGCAGCGGCTGAAACCAGTGCCACTAGGGTAAAGGCAAGAATTAGACCTTTCTGCTGCCATAGACTCTGGAATAGCTCAACCAAGTCTATTTCATCGGAATCAAAAGCACGATTCCGCTGCTGATAATCCACTGGTTTTCCTCCATCTATATACCCTACCTCCCTAGTTTTTGAGCGGCCGGCATTGTAGCAAGCTTAAACAGACTTTTGGCGGCATATACACCGGTTTCCATAAAAAGGCAGCAGATTGAGACCCCGTTCACCTATCTGTTCGGGAACATTTCCTGCTGCCAAACCCGCTGTCCTGTCTTTCAGCATGACCACCACCCCGACATAAACACGCTGGATACTTGCTTTCGCACCCCGAGTTCACCATGATTTCCGGTTTGCCCTCTGGACACCTATTTTAATGGAACACATCTCGATACGTGGTGCTCGCACCCACAACCTGAAGGCCGTTGACCTCGATCTGCCCCGCGACAAGCTGATCGTGGTGACCGGCCTCTCCGGCTCCGGCAAATCCTCCCTGGCTTTTGACACACTCTATGCAGAGGGTCAGCGTCGCTATGTGGAATCCCTGTCTGCGTATGCACGACAGTTCCTCTCAATGATGGAAAAGCCGGATGTGGAGCACATTGAAGGGCTGTCCCCCGCCATTTCCATCGAACAGAAGTCCACTTCACACAATCCCCGCTCCACCGTAGGCACGATCACCGAAATCCACGATTACCTGCGTCTACTCTTTGCGCGGGTTGGCGAGCCCCGTTGTCCAGAACACAATGAACCGCTGGCGGCACAAACCATCAGTCAGATGGTAGATCAGGTGCTCGCCCTGCCCGACGAGAGCCGTCTGATGCTGTTGGCCCCGATTATTCGCGGCCGCAAGGGGGAGCACATTCATGTGTTTCAAACCCTCAGGGCCCAGGGGTTTATCCGGGTGCGGGTGAACGGTCTGGTGGTGGATCTCGATGATGTACCAGTTCTGGAAAAGAATAAGAAGCACGACATCGAAGTGGTAGTTGACCGCTTCAAGGTCAAACCCGATCTGCAGCTGCGGCTGGCGGAATCGTTTGAAACAGCCCTGAATCTCTCGGAAGGTCTGGCTGTCATCACCGGGATGGAGGGTGAACAGTTCAAGGAGCAGGTATTTTCCTCCCGCTTCGCCTGCCCTGTCTGCAACTACAGCATCGACGAGCTGGAACCTCGGATGTTTTCCTTCAACAACCCGGCCGGTGCCTGCCCCGGTTGCGATGGTCTCGGCGTCAAGCAGTTTTTCGATATCGACCGGGTCGTGCAACACCCCGAGGTGTCCATTGCCGAGGGCGCGATTCGCAGCTGGGATCGCAAAAACCTGTTTTATTTCAATATGCTGACCTCGCTGGCCGACCACTACGGTTTCGACATCAATACGCCCTTTGAGCAGCTCAGCCCACAACAACAGCAGGTGGTGCTGTTTGGCAGCGGTGAGGAAGTCGTCACCTTCAACTACGTGAATGACAAAGGTACCGTCTTCAAGCGCGCCCATCATTTTGAGGGTATTGTCCCCAATATGGAGCGCCGCTACCGGGAAACCGAGTCGCAGATGGTGCGGGAGGATTTGGCAAAATACCTGAGCACCCAAAGCTGCCCCGAATGCAAGGGTGCCCGTTTGCGCAAGTCGGCAAGACATGTGTTTATCGACGAGAAGACCTTGCCGGAAGTGGGCAACATACCGGTGGGCGAACTGACGGACTACTACGAGCAGCTCAGCCTGTCCGGCAGCCGTGGCCAGATCGCTGAAAAAATCCTCAAGGAAATCCGCGACCGCCTGCGCTTTCTGGTGGATGTCGGCCTGAATTATCTGAATCTGAACCGCAGTGCCGAGACACTTTCCGGCGGGGAAGCACAACGGATTCGCCTGGCCAGCCAGATCGGTGCCGGTCTGGTGGGCGTCATGTACATTCTCGATGAACCGTCCATCGGTCTGCACCAGCGGGATAACGAGCGGCTGCTGGCTACACTTACCCGTCTGCGTGACTTGGGCAACACGGTGATTGTGGTGGAACATGATGAAGAGGCGATTCGTGCGGCAGACTATATTGTCGATATCGGCCCCGGCGCCGGGGTGCACGGCGGCGAGATTGTCGCACGCGGCACCTACGAGGATATTATCAATGCACCGAACTCCCTGACCGGAGACTACCTCTCTGGACGGAAAATGATTGCCGTCCCGGCCAACCGCACCAAAGCAGGCAGACAGCAGTTGCGATTGTTGGGCGCCAGCGGCAATAACCTGCAACAGGTCGATCTGACCCTGCCATTGGGTTTGTTTACCTGTATTACCGGGGTGTCCGGTTCCGGCAAATCAACCCTGATCAACGGCACCCTCTACCCCCTCGCCGCCACGGTGCTCAATAAAGCCACCACTCTCAAGGCCGCCCCCCATCAGGACGTGGAGGGGCTGGACCTGCTGGACAAATGTGTGGATATCGACCAGAGCCCCATTGGTCGCACACCTCGCTCCAACCCAGCTACCTACACCGGCATTTTTACCCCCATCCGAGAGCTGTTTGCCGGCACCCAGGAAGCCCGCTCACGGGGCTACAAACCCGGCCGTTTCAGCTTCAATGTCAAGGGTGGTCGCTGCGAGGCATGCCAGGGCGACGGTGTCACCAAAGTGGAAATGCACTTCTTGCCGGATATCTATGTGCCCTGCGATGTCTGCAAAGGGCACCGCTATAACCGCGAGACGCTGGAAATTCGCTACAAGGGCAAGAATATTCACGAAGTACTGGACATGACCGTCGAGGATGCCCGGGATTTCTTCGAGGCACTGCCTGCCATTGCCCGCAAACTGCAAACCCTGATCGATGTAGGGCTGTCCTATATCCGACTGGGACAGGCCGCCACCACCCTGTCCGGCGGCGAAGCCCAGCGGGTGAAGTTATCGCGCGAGCTGTCCAAGCGGGATACCGGCAATACCCTGTATATTCTCGATGAACCCACCACCGGGCTGCATTTTCACGATATCCAGCAATTGCTGGCCGTACTGCACCGACTCAGGGACCACGGCAACACCGTGGTGGTGATCGAGCACAATCTCGATGTGATCAAAACTGCCGACTGGGTGGTGGATCTCGGGCCAGAAGGTGGCTCGGGGGGCGGTCAGATTATCGCCACCGGCACACCGGAACAGGTGGCCACTGTCGATCACTCCCACACCGGGCAATTCCTGCGCAAACTGTTGGACAGTTAGGCTTTCTGCCATTGGGACCCCATGCAGGAACCGGAAGCAGCTAATTTTTTCTGTTCAGGTATTGTTATTTCAGCGAACATCGCTAAGATACTGTATAAATATACAGCCTGGAAGAATAACCATGTTTTCATCAAGACTTGTCTACCAATTCCGCTCACGGATTCGACTGGCAAAGTATGCCAGTCACTATCAAAAAAACCGCAAGCTGTTTGGCTGTGATGCGCATCCGGTCACCCTGGGGCCAGAGCAGCTGAGTCGCTTCTTTGCCTTTGTCGCCAACAATGAGCGACAGCAGTGCCGCTAAGAGGAGGACTCGCTGTTGTCCCGATTGGCCAACAGAGGTTACCCCTCAGTTTTGGGAACCCTGGCCGCCGATTTCCAGCAGTCTGAATTGCAGCCATTCGTTTAATGCTTTTATCGCAGCCTCTATAGCCAGTGTTTGCGTTTGAACACCGCCAGTAAAATGATGGCAATCAGGGCCATTGTCCCGAGCAACACAAAATAACCGTTTTCAGCGCCGAGCTCCGGCATGTTCTCAAAATTCATACCATAAATACCTGCCAGGAAGGTCAACGGTACAAAAATTGCGGTGAGCACCGTGAGAATCTGAACCGTACTGTTGAGATTGTGAGAAGTCAGGGAAATGTAACCATCCACCAGATCGCTGGCCACTTCGTAATACATGGTGGACAGCGAGAACAAACGTTCGTATTTCTCGTAGACATCCAGCAACTGATGGCGGTACTCCCGGGACTCGGCATCGAACAGTGGAGTATCCACCTCGCGCAACGCCTCAAAGACGCCCGCCAGATACCTGAACACCCGGCGAAGTTTTCGCAACCGGGTGCGATGGGTGGTCAGCTCGCGCATGGTCTGGTCATCGGGATGCTCCTGCAGACCGTCCTCGAGTTCAGACAGGGTCGGTTCAAACGCCAGCAGCAGGTCGAGATAGCGCTGGGCCACGGTTTTGGAAACGGCCAGCGCTAGATGGATACCGCCAGCTGCCATGGTTCTGGACAACTGGTCTGCCCCCCACCAGTGATTGATACTGACCGACAAGCCATTCCGCCGGGTCACCAGAAACCGCTCCCCGGCAAACATTGCTATCTGTATCCTGCCAAAATCGAGGGTCTGACTTTCCGCATCGAGCCCCTGCAGGACTATAAACAGATGGTCGTCAAATACCTCCAGTTTGGGCGGGTGACGCTGCCTTCTCGCATCCGACATCGCTAGGGGGTGGATGCCAAACTGGCCAAACAGGGCGTCTTCTTCGCTTTCGGCTTCACCGTACAGGTCCAGCCATAAAAAACTTTTATCAGACTGACGCCACTGATCAATCAGCTCTACACCACCCTGTTGCAGCTGGCCGTTTTCATCCAGCAATGTGGTACGCAACATATCCCGCTCCCGCTTGATTTTCCCGAGTATATGACAGGTTATTCTTTATTCTGTAAATTTTCAGCCAATGATACCTGCCCGGTGGTACGACTGTTAACATAGCCATTCACACTGGAAATCACCTATGGAAGTCTATCTGGTCGGCGGTGCCGTCCGCGACAAACTGCTCGACTACCCGGTTCATGAACGGGACTGGGTCGTGGTCGGTGGTACACCGGAAACACTGACGGCCCAGGGCTACCGCCCGGTGGGCAAGGATTTCCCGGTATTCCTGCACCCGCAGAGCAACGAGGAATACGCCCTCGCCCGCACCGAGCGAAAATCCGGCAGGGGCTATCAGGGATTTCAGTTCTGCACAGACCCCGATATTACTCTGGAAGAAGACCTCAGCCGCCGGGATCTCACCATCAATGCCATGGCGATGGATGGCAATGACAATCTGATTGACCCCTATGGCGGCCAGCGGGATTTGCAGCAACGGGTGTTGCGGCATGTCTCGCCAGCCTTTGCGGAAGATCCCCTGCGCGTCCTGCGGGTAGCGCGTTTTGCCGCACGGTATGCACACCTTGGTTTTACCGTTGCTCCGGAAACCCTGACATTGATGACGAACATCGCCCACAGCGGCGAATTGCAATATCTCTCCGCCGAGCGGGTCTGGATGGAAACGGAGCGCGCACTGGCTGAGCGATCGTCGCGAACCTACATTGACGTGCTCCGCCAGTGCGGTGCGCTCAAGGCGCTGTTTCCGGAAGTTGACGCCCTGTTCGGTGTACCGCAGCGGGCGGATTACCACCCCGAAATTGATACAGGGCTGCATGTCCTGATGGCGCTGGATCAAGCGGCCAAATTGAGTAACGACCCCGCTGTCCATTTCGCAGTACTGGTACATGATCTGGGCAAAGCCATTACCCCGGCAGAAGTTCTGCCCCGCCATATTGGTCACGAGGCCAGCGGTGTCAAACTGGTCAATCAACTTTGCGATCGAATGCGGGTTCCCAACCGGTTCCGCGAACTGGCAGTGGCCGTGACACGACATCACCTCAACTGCCACAAGGCACCTCACCTGAAAGCTGCCACCACCCTGCGACTGCTGCAGGAAATTGGTGCTTTGCGCGATCCGGTCAAGCTGAGCAACTTTGTTCAATGCTGCGAAGCCGATGCCAGGGGCCGCCTGGGATTTGAACAACAGCCCTACACACCCGGCGAGTGGTTGCGCCGTGCCTGCGATGCGGTTCGGGAGGTCAGTGCCAGTGAATTTCTGCAGCAGGGATTGAGCGGCAAACAGCTCGGTCAGGCTATTGAGCAGCGTCGACTGGCTATTCTCAACAATCTGCGGGAGCCCTGTCACGGATGAACCGGGTTGTTCTGGTAACCGGCGCAGCACGACGCATTGGTGCTGAAATCGCATGTACTTTTCACCGTGCAGGATTTGACGTGGCGCTTCACTGCCACCGCTCAACCGGGGAGGCCCAGGCTCTGGCCGACAGGTTAAACGCCCAGCGCAGGAATTCAGTCGCGGTTTTTTCGGCGGCCCTGGGTGACAGCAATGCCATTCACAAACTGGCAGCCGAGGTGATGGCCTGGCAGGATCGCGTCGATGTGCTGGTGAATAACGCCTCCAGTTTTTTCCCGACACCGTTTGAAGAGGCGACGGAACAGCAGTGGCACCAGTTGATGGACAGCAATCTGAAAGGCGCTTTTTTTCTGTGCCAAAGCCTCGCCGAATCACTTCGCAAACAGTGCGGCAGCATTATCAATATCGCCGATATTTATGCTCGCAGCCCGCTGGCAGGTTACAGCATCTACTGCATTGCCAAGGCCGGCAACGCCATGATGACCAAGGCACTGGCCCGGGATTTGGCACCCGAGGTGCGTGTCAACGGGGTTGCCCCCGGCGTCATTCTCTGGCCACACCACGATGAACAGATGAGTGAAACAGTCAAACAGCAGGTCACCCAGAGTGTGCCTTTACAACGGATCGGTCATCCCCGCGATATTGCAGGCATGGCCCTCTTTCTGGCCACTGACGCCAGCTATATCACCGGACAGATCATTGCAGTAGACGGCGGCAGCCACCTCAACATCTAACCCTTGACACAGATCAAACAAACACCAACCCATAGCCCTTTTACGTCTTGAAAACGCTGAATACAGATCCCAACTTGTCTAATAGATGCTTGAAAGCACAAATTTTAACTATGCTTTCAGAGCACTGTTCGAACCTGAAAAAATTCAACATTAATGGAGGTGCATCATGTCACTAATACCAAGAACCAGAGGGAGTTTCTTCGACATGGATCGTTTTTTTGACGACTTCTGGGCACCAGCCCGCAGCAGTGAAGTGGATACCCCCGGCTCATTTTTTTCGCCCCGGGTAGATATTCTGGACAAGAACGATCACTACGAAATCACGGCGGAAATGCCAGGTATCAAAAAAGAGGATATCAAGATCACCCTGGAAAACGGTGTACTGCGTCTGGAAGCAGAAACCACTCAGGAACAAAAGGAAGAAAAAGAGGGCAAGGTCATTCGTCAGGAACGCCGCTATGGCAGATATGTGCGAAGCTTTGATCTGGGCGGCGATGTCCATGAGGAAGATATCAAGGCCTCCTTCAAGGACGGGGTACTGAAACTGACTGCACCGAAAGTTGCCAAGGCAGAACCGGAGCAAAAGCGCATCAAGATCAAATAGAACATACTGTCCTACTTTCAACCCTGTGGCCGAATCTTCAATTAATGAAAATCAAGGTTCGGTCACTTTTTCTGACAAGGCCATCCATGACCCCTGAACTTCAAGCCATCAAGCAGCAATTGCACGCCCGTCAGACGGAGCTCGTAGACCGCTTATCCAACCTCAAAGCCGATATTTCCCAGGCTCACTCCAGGGATTGGGAAGAACAGGCTCAGGAGCGCGAGAACGACGAAGTCGTTGAAGCCCTCGGTAATGAAGCGCGGCAGGAACTTTCCTTGGTCAACCGAGCGATTGAACGCCTCGAATCCGGTACCTATAACCTTTGCAGCCAGTGTGGCGGGGAAATCTCCGAACAACGACTCCGAGCGGTTCCCTACACCAACCTCTGCATCACCTGTGCAGCCTGAACCAGCAAATGGTCGAAGTTAATCAGGAGGTTCCGGCACCGCTGTTCATCAACCGCGACAGCTCACTACCCCGCCAGCAGAAGGATATCGGCCAGAGTGACTGACGACACTGGTCAGAATAGTCCCGCCAAAGCGTTTCATAACTGGTACCCAGCAACGGGTGCTGGCCACCGGGGGCCAATTCTGCCAATGGCCAGAGGACAAAAGCGTTTTCCAGAATTTCACCGCGTGGCAGTGTGACCCCGTCCACACTGCCGGTGAGATCTGCATAGGTCAGGATATCGATATCCAGCGTTCGGCTGCTGAAGCGGGCACAATGGGGTTGGCGTCCGTGGCGATACTCCAGCGCCTTCAGATACCCGGATAGCTCACCGACAGACAGTTCCGTGCAGAGCCCCACCACCAGATTGTAAAAATTATCGCCAACAAAGCCCACGGACTCACTTTCGTAGACAGAAGAGATTTCCAGCTCGCCAAACTGGTCCGCCAGGGCATCCAGCGCCGCCACAATGTAGTGATCCCGGTCGATATTGCTGCCAAGACTGAGATAAACCTGTGCCAGCATCAGCGGCGTGCACCCCGCTCAATCAAAACGCCCACGTCGTCTGCCTCGGCAATGGCGCCGGGTTTGCCGATACGCAAACGCAGCCAGGGCACCGAAAACTCGGACCGCACAATCGTCGCCACCTGCTCCGCCATGGTTTCCAGCAGCAGAAATTCACTGCCGCCGATAAACGCGGTCAACCGGTCTGACACAGCCTTGTAATCGAGGGTGTGCTGAATATCGTCGGTGTCGGCCGCCCTGCTGATGTCGACGCCCATCTCCAGATCAAGACTGACAACCTGGCGCACCTGCCGCTCCCAGTCATAAACGCCGATAATGGTGGCAATGCGCAGGTTCCGAATATAGACAATGTCCATCGATATCACTCCACAGCCAGCGCGGGCAGGGTATCCATTGGCCAGCGCGGCAACGTGCGAATAGCCAGATCCTCCTGTTGCCCCGCCATCAGCCGGCAACACCCGGCGTAGGCAATCATGGCACCATTATCGGTGCAAAATTCGTGGCGGGCATAGAAAACCCGGCCATTGACCCGGGCAAGGCTGTCGCCCAGTTTTTCGCGCAAACGGCTGTTGGCCGAGACACCCCCGGCAATCACCAATGTAGTCAAACCGGTCTGCTCCAACGCCCTGCGGCATTTGATCGCCAGTGTATCCACCACCGCTTCCTGAAAAGCACAGGCGATATCGGCCATGGTCTGCCGATCCGGCAGCACATCGTCGCCTCTATGTTCGGCAATGGTATTCAGGGTATAGGTTTTCAGTCCGGAGAAACTGAAATCCAGGCCGGGGCGATCCGTCATGGGGCGTGGAAAGCGAAACCGTGTCACATCACCCTGCAGGGCAAGCCTGGCGATTTCAGGCCCGCCCGGGTAATCCAGATCGAGCATCTTGGCCGCCTTGTCAAAGGCCTCGCCCGCCGCATCATCCACGGACTCGCCGAGAATCCGGTACTGGCCAATAGCCTGTACTTCAATCAACTGAGTATGGCCGCCGGACACCAGCAGCGCCACGAAAGGAAAATCAGGGGGGCTTTTTTCCAGCATCGGGGCCAGCAAATGGCCCTCCATGTGATGCACACCAATAGCTGGCACCTGCCAGGCATACGCCAGCGCGCGCCCCAGACTGGCACCCACCATCAGGGCGCCGATCAGTCCGGGGCCAGCCGTGTAGGCTACGCCGTCGATATCTTTGGCCGACAGGTCGGCATCAGCCATCACCTGTCTGATCAACGGCAACAGCTTTCGCACATGGTCGCGGGAGGCCAGTTCGGGAACGACACCGCCGTACTCTGCGTGAACGGCCACCTGACTGTACAGAACGTGGGTCAGCAGGCCGCGATCACTGTCGTACACAGCCACACCGGTCTCATCACAGGATGTTTCTATTCCCAGTACTCGCACCGCCGCTTATCCCCTGTTCGGAAACGCGCAATCATACGCCAAAAAAGTCGCCAATTCATGCAGTTAGCCCAACCGACCAGCGGCCAGATAAAGTTTTGCAACCATTGCGGGAAGTGTATAGAATACGCGCCCTTGAACGTTGCACCTTTGATCGGGTACAACACGACCAATGAACAGAACAGGATAGAGGTTACATGCCCTTCGTTCGAATTAAAGAAAACGAACCCTTTGATGTGGCTCTGCGCCGCTTCAAACGCTCATGTGAAAAAGCCGGTGTGCTGGCAGAAGTGCGCCGCCGTGAATTTTTTGAAAAGCCCACTTGGGAACGCAAGCGCAAGGCGGCTGCCGCGGTAAAACGCCACGCCAAGAAGCAGTCTCGCGAAACGAAGAAATTCCAGCGTCTGTACTGATCTGATTCCGATCAGGCAGAACAGATAGCTATCCATCAAGCGCCGCAATGTCGGCGCTTTTTGCGTTTGAGGAACAGATTATGAGCCATACCCTGAAAAAGCAGATTAGCGAGGCAATGAAAGAGGCGATGCGCGCCAAGGCCAAGGAAAGGCTGGGCGCGATCCGATTGATTTTGTCGGAACTGAAACGCATTGAAGTGGACGAACGCATCGAGCTGGACGACGCCAGAGTCCTGGCGGTACTCGACAAAATGGTGAAACAGCGCCGCGATTCCATCGCCCAGTATGAAAGCGCCAACCGCCCTGAACTGGCCGAAAAGGAACAGGCGGAAATTGAGGTCATCCAGACGTTTCTTCCCGCTCCACTCAGCGACGCAGAGCTTGCCAGTATGGTCACTGCCGCGATTGCAGAAAGCGGCGCTGAATCCATGCGCGATATGGGAAAAGTCATGGCAGTACTCAAACCCCAGATCCAGGGTAGAGCGGATGTCGGTGCTGTGAGCGGCCTGGTAAAGGCAAAATTAGGCTAGATAGGGAACAATATTGCCGCTAAGCTGTATAGCTCATTCTGGTCGGCCAACTGATAAAAAATCCATGTATTTCGGCCTGGCCAGGGTTTATTAACTGACCACCGATATTTTTCTATGGCCGGCAAGATTCCACAAACCTTTATCGACGACCTGCTGGATCGCGTCGATATTGTAGATGTCGTCGGCAGTCGGGTTGACCTGCGAAAATCCGGTAAAAACCACTCAGCCCGCTGCCCCTTCCACGATGAAAAAACCCCTTCGTTTACAGTAAGCCAGGATAAACAATTCTATTATTGTTTTGGTTGCGGCGCCGGAGGCAATGCCATTGGCTTTGTCATGGATTTTGACAGAATTTCATTTCCGGAAGCCGTTGAAACCCTCGCCAAACAGGCTGGTCTGGACGTTCCCCGCGAAGCCGGGCCCAGCGATGCGGCGACCGAACGACGCAAGGCGCTCTATCAGACTCTTGAGCAGGCTGACCGCTTTTTCCGCAACGCCCTGCGACACCATCACTTCGCTTTTGAAGCCGTTTATTATCTGAAGTCCCGCGGCGTTTCCGGAGAGACCGCCCGCAAGTTCGGCATCGGCTTTGCGCCGCCCGGCTGGGACAACATGCTCAACCACATGGGTCACACTGATCACGATATCAAACTGCTCAAAGAGAGCGGTATGGTCATCGACCAGATGGAGAAGCACAAGGTTTACGACCGTTTCCGCCACCGCATCATGTTTCCTATCAGGGATATCCGCGGTCGTACCATCGGTTTTGGTGGCCGCGTCCTGACAGAAGAAAAACCCAAGTATTTGAACACACCCGAAACGCCCTTGTTTCACAAAGGCCGGGAGCTCTACGGCCTCTACGAGGCGAACAAGGAGCTGCGTGAGATCCCCTTCATGCTCGTGGTAGAAGGGTATATGGACGTGGTCATGCTTTTTGAGCACGGCATCTTCAATGTGGTTGCCACACTCGGCACGTCAGCATCCACCGAGCATATGGAAAAATTGTTCCGCTACACACCCGAAGTGGTGTTCTGTTTTGACGGTGACGCGGCTGGCAACGGTGCGGCCAGCCGGGCACTGGATACCTGTTTGCCATTGATGATTGACGGGCGCTCGGCACGGTTCATGTTCCTGGAGAGTGGCGAAGACCCCGATTCTACGGTGCGACAAATTGGTCCGGATAAATTTCTTGAAACCGTGCAGTCGGCCACCCCTATCTCCGAGTTCCTTATGGAGACCATGGCGCTGGGCCTCAACACTGATAGTCCCGATAACCGGGCAAGGATGTGGAAACAGGCCGCACCGATGATCAAACGCATGCCGCGCGGCGTCTTCCGTGAACTGATGCTGAGGGCAGTCGCCGACAAAATTGGTCTGGATATTGCCACGCTGGGCGACTACATGGAGCCGGAAGAACCCCAAGGCAAACCGGTGTACCAGCCGCCACAGCCGGATTGGGACTACCCCGTTTACCCCGAGGAAGAGCCTGTATCCGGGAGTGGCAGCGACCAGCCGGTTCAGGCTGGCCAACAGAAGCGAATCAAAATGCCGCCAGTGCACACGCTGATCGCCCTGCTGGCCAACCATCCAGAATTGGCGAAATTGGTCACGGATCTGGACGCACTGCGCAAACTCGATATCGAAGGATTGGATATTTTAGTGCCACTGGTCGAGCTCATCCTTGAAAACCCGGGATACAGCCTCAATCATATACTGGGTTACTGGCGGGGAATGCATGACCCCGCGCAGGCGGATCGACTGGCTAAAATTGCCGCCACCGATCTGCTCAGGCCCGTGGCAAACAGCCTCAGGGACAATGAAAAAGAGTTTCAGGAGATTCAGAATCAGCTGCTTCGCCAGTCGATTCTGAAACTTGAACCACTACAGGTGATTCAGTTCCTGGCAACCAGGGAGACCGTCGATGACCATGACCTTAAGCAGCTGAATAATGCCTGGTCGAAACTGCCATCGGATCAACGGACAGACGAGGTAAAAGCGCTTTTTAATCAAGTCCTTGCAAAATCGAAGCCAAGATAACCAACAGCTGGCTAATTGCAGCCATACCGAAAATCAGGTAAGACAGCGCCGGATTATTACCGTATAATCCGGCGTCCTATTTTGCCCCAACGTGACAGCAGATCGTATATGAGTGGTAACGCACAGCATCAATCCCGGATCAAGGAACTAATTGCCCGCGGACGTGAGCAGGGTTATTTGACCTATGCCGAAGTCAATGACCATTTACCTGAGGATATTTCCGATCCAGATCAGGTAGAAGATATCATTCAGATGATCAACGACATGGGGATTAGCGTTTACGAAACCGCCCCCGATGCCGAACAGCTCCTGATCGCCTCCGGCGACTCCACCACCGATGAAATCGCTGCTGCCGAAGCCGCAGCAGCGCTAGCGGCTGTTGAGACAGAACAACACCGCACCACCGACCCGGTTCGCATGTACATGCGTGAAATGGGCTCGGTTGAACTGCTCACCCGCGAAGGCGAAATAGAAATCGCCAAGCGTATCGAGGAAGGTGTACGGGAACTCATGGCAGCTCTCGCCGAATGGCCCGCCGCTGTAGATCACCTCCTCGCTGAATACGACCTGATTGAAACCGAGGAACGCAAACTCAGCGATGTGTTAATCGGTTATCTGAATCCGATGGACCACGTTCCCTCCGCCCTCGCCCAGGCCGAAGCGGCCAAAAACAAGGAAGAGGAAGAGGACGACGAAGACGAGGCGGAAGATACCGGTCTCGACCCCATCGAAGCCAAGGAGCGTTTTGACACCCTGCGGCAGTTGAACAACAAAGCCAAAAAGGCGATCAGTCGTTATGGCGTGGCTCATAAAAGCACCCAGCAGCACCTGTCTGCACTGGGCGAACACTTTAAGTTCCTGAAACTGGCACCCCGTCAATTCGAGCCCATGGCAGAAGCGGTTCGCGAAGCCCTGAGTCTTATTCGTGCGGAAGAGCGCACTGTTATGGCACTCTGTATTCGCCAGGCAAAAATGCCTCGCACCGACTTTATCAGCCTGTTTCCCGGCCACGAAACCGATGAAAGCTGGGCTACCGGGCTGGCCAAAGGTAAGGAACCCTATGCCGCTGCAATAGCCGTGGTAGAACCGGACATTCAGCGCTCCCAGCGCCGGCTGATGCAGCTCGAAGAAAAAACTGGTCTGACCATTAGCCAGATCAAGGACATCAACCGCCGTATGTCAATCGGCGAAGCCAAGGCTCGTCGCGCCAAAAAAGAAATGGTGGAAGCCAACCTGCGTCTGGTGATTTCGATTGCCAAGAAGTACACCAACCGCGGTCTGCAGTTCCTCGATCTGATTCAGGAAGGCAACATCGGTCTGATGAAGGCAGTGGACAAGTTTGAATACCGTCGCGGCTACAAATTCTCGACCTATGCCACCTGGTGGATCCGTCAGGCCATCACCCGCTCCATCGCCGACCAGGCCCGCACCATCCGTATTCCGGTGCATATGATTGAAACCATCAACAAACTCAATCGTATCTCCCGGCAGATGCTGCAGGAAATGGGCCGCGAACCCACGCCCGAGGAACTCGGCGAAAGAATGGAAATGCCCGAGGACAAAATCCGCAAGGTACTGAAAATCGCTAAAGAACCGATCTCCATGGAGACACCCATTGGCGATGACGAAGACTCCCATCTGGGCGACTTTATCGAGGACACCAACATCATGTCCCCGGTGGATTCCGCCACCACGGAAAGTCTCACCGAATCGACCCGCGACGTCCTCAACAACCTGACAGCCCGGGAAGCCAAAGTATTGCGGATGCGGTTTGGTATCGATATGAATACCGACCACACCCTTGAAGAAGTGGGCAAACAATTTGATGTGACCCGCGAGCGGATCCGACAGATCGAAGCCAAAGCGCTGCGGAAACTGCGGCACCCCACTCGCTCCGATCACTTGCGCAGCTTCCTGGACGAATAACCCGTTGCTGAAATAACCCTTGCCGGGGCGGTTACAGAAGCCCCCGCCCCGGCAACGCAAAACAAGACAACAGGACGTCAACTATTACCCTGGACAGCAATGACACAGACACTGCTATCCTTGCCTCTCAAAGGGCCTTTAGCTCAGTTGGTTAGAGCAGTCGACTCATAATCGATTGGTCGCTGGTTCAAGTCCAGCAAGGCCCACCAATTCATTATCCAGCACCATCCACAATTGTCCACAAAGCCCCGTAATTCGGGGCTTTTTTATGATTTATCTTCTAGTAACGTCCAGCAACATCCACTATCATCAAGTACAAATAGGGGGTATATATGGGGTAATAACCCCACCACCGGAAAGCTGATACCCCCTCCAAAGGGAATCATCGGAGAACATCCATGCCATTCACAGCCATCGTAGCCAACCAGGCACAACCCAAAAGCAGGGCCTACAAACTGGCCGTTGAAAAAGGGTTGTACCTTCAGGTCATGCCCAACGGATCAAAGTACTGGCGACTGAAATACCGCTTTGGAGGAAAAGAGAATGTACTGGCCTTGGGTGTACATCCGGAAACCAACCTCAAGCTAGCCCGAGAGAAGCGCGAGGAAGCCCGCAAGCTACTGAGCAATGGGATAGATCCCAGCGATGTGAAGCGGGCCCAAAAAGCCTACCAATGCGAAGCAGCAGGCAATAGCTTTCAGGCCATAGCCCTGGAATGGTTCGCCAGGAAGATGGCTGACAAATCCCAAGGACACCAAGACCGCACCATGCGGGCACTGGAAAAAGACCTGTTTCCTATGATCGGCAGTCATCCTATTGGCGATATTACACCCCCTCAGCTCTTGGCAGCGCTTCGACGTATCGAGAGCCGTGGAGCCGTTGAAACAGCCTACAGGGCCAAGCAAACAGCAGGGCAGATATTCCGCTACGCCGTGGCTACAGGTAGAGCCGAACGCGACCCAAGTCACGACCTTAAAGGCGCATTGGCTATTCACAAAAAGAAACACCTCGCAGCTATTACCGATCCCAAGGAAGTGGGCAAACTGCTGCTGGCCATTGATCAGTACATTGGGACCCCCACAGTGAAGGCCGCCCTTCAGTTATCCCCTCTCCTCTTCCAAAGACCTGGCGAAATTAGACAGATGGAATGGGCGGAAATCGACTGGGAAAAGGAGCAGTGGGAATTGCCAGCTGAAAAAATGAAGATGGGGCAACCCCATATTGTGCCTCTAAGCAAACAATCCCTAGGCATTCTGCAAGACATCCAGCGCTTAAATGGCAACCGGCGCTATGTCTTTCCCAGTGCGAGAGGAGCCAGCCGCCCACTGAGTGAAAACGGAGTCAGGACAGCCCTTCGAACCATGGGGTACGACAACGACACCATGACCCCGCACGGCTTCAGGGCAATGGCCCGCACCATACTCGATGAAGTGCTTGGCTTCCGCCCTGATCACATTGAGCACCAACTTGCCCACGCTGTAAGAGATCCCAATGGACACGCTTACAACCGCACCAAGCATCTGGATCAACGGCGGAAGATGATGCAAAGCTGGGCGGATTACCTGAACAGCTTAAAGCTGGAAGCCAGCACCTCCAACGTAGTTGCTGGAAAGTTTAAAGGGAGCGCTTAGAAAAATTTGCCCGACCGGGCGAAAAGTCAGGGCAAACGGTGCGGCAACACCGCAGCCCCATGTTCAAACCATCAAATAGGACGAAAGCATGAACACTTTAAATGATACACCAATGGCCAACGATAAGCGTATGAGCATCTCGTCAATACGGTTTAGCAATAAGAGCTGGAGCGACGCCATGGATGATGCCAGCATGGTCCTACAGTGCGCCACTGAGCAGCTCAGGACTGCCGCTAGCGAGGATCTCGACATCACCACCAACGCTGCTATTTATGGCGTGTTGTACTTGGCTGAAATCAGCGCAGGCCTGCTGTCCTTGGGCTACGATGGTGCCAGGACTGAGATTCACGAGCTGAAGGCAAAGATTGCCATGCTGGAAAGCGAGAGGGTGTAACCATGGATGGTGGACTGGAATTCAAATCATACTCGAACGAGCCGGCTGCCCCTCCAGAGTTCTTCAACCTTGCTGTCTTTGAACAGTGGAGAGTGATTTGCTTTGGGGCGGGAGCGAACCCACGCCTACTGTCACCGAGCAACAGCCCTTATACGCTGACACACCTGAAAATGATCTCGGTCATGGTGCCCCCATCGCGCAAGGCCAAAGCAATAGAAGCATAGCGCACGAAAACGGGAAGCCTTGTCGGATAATGTGGACGTTGCCCTTTTAGGTGTCGCGCTTTTCCGAGTCACCCCGAACGCCGGTGGTGGAGTTAGGTTGCAGGACGCAATGCGGAAGGTCAGAAGCATAACCTCTGAATGGACGGTGTTCGCTGACCGCAGTACGCATGTTGTTGCGACGTTTGCGTATCTTCCAGCGAACGTACAAAAGGCAGCCCGCGACGGCGGTGGCGACGAGAAAGTAAAAGGCGTATTCCATCGTGATTCCGTTTAATGCGGGTGAATCAGACTTGGAGGAAGGCTGGCCAAGTCTACCGGACCCTAGGCCTCTTCGATGGATTAGTTCAGACCAAATCTGACACTTCTTATTGAAAAAGAAGCCCCGCATTCATCGAACGGTCTGGGCTGCGATTGCCCAGGGATGTCCGCCAATTGCGAGGCTACAAACATAGAGTAGTTACGGACACGGACCTTGTCAATTCGTCTCTCGCGGCTTCTTATTGTTAATCACACATTATCAGGTAAGGAATCAGCAAAATCCGCCAGGCTCACGGTTGCTGTCATATCCACTTTGCTGGCAGCGTGATCGCCGTCCATCTTGTTCAGCTCGTTGATGGCTGAAATAACCGCAGCAGCGTTGAATTTGAAAGCACCTATCGGGTTGCCTTCCTTATCTCTTGCCTGTTCATGCTGCAAGCTGCGCTCTATAACCGATTTTAGCCATCTCTGCTTTTGTTCAAATGTAATATTTAGCTTCGTCTCAGCGATTTCTTTTGCCTTTGCCTGTAGCTCTTCCACCCTTCCCTGAACCTCACTTTCAGCAAACAACTCAGAAGCACGACTCCATACTGTTTTGTCCTTCCACTTCTTCGCGTGAGGGAACGCATCACGGAATGCTTCGCTCTTGTTTCCACCATTCAACACATAGGCTTTACAGGCTTTCTCTCTCTTCGCGTCAAGGCTCATACCACCACCATATTAAAAGAGAAGCCCCGCATTCAGCGACCGGTCTGGGCTCCAGTTGCCCAGGGATGTCCGCCAATTGCGAGGCTACAGGTCGAAGATTAGTCACCGGAAATGACCGTGTCAATTGCTAGACGGCTTTTGGCTGGAGTAAGCCACTTCGTCAACCCCAGCACCAAAGCCTCCGGGCGCTCACAAATAGGAGTTAATCTTTGCCTCAATTTCCGGATCGTGATCCCCATCGCCCGAAAGCGCATTTGAATTACCATCAAAAATCTGCTCGGCAATTTCCCGCTTTTGCATCAACGTGGCGTCTTTCGGAAATTGCATGGCTGACTCCATTTCTGTAATCAATTTTGAAATTGCCAGGTTTCGTTTCAGAATTGAACTATCGTCGCGGTAGCCATCGTCCACCTGATCACGGCGCGCCTGATACTGCTGTTCGCCCTGTTTCCGAAAATGATCTCGGTACGCGGCCAGCGAGTTTTGGTCCGTGGCGTAAGCGTTAACCGGGTCACGCTCGTAGGCTGCCTGCCGCCCCCTATCCATCCGCTCCTTTGATTTAGCCTGTTCAAGCTCTGAATTCGACATCAGCGAACGTTCTGCGGCTTTGTAGTCGCCACGCGCCATGGCCTCAGCCCTTGCCTTCTTGACCCTTGGATCAAGGGCGGCTTCCTGGCGGCGACCTAACCCCTCCGGACCCTTGAAAAATGTACTGTCGACGATGTTAGTCAGCTCCACTGGCGCAGCAGATTTGTCAATTTTCCCGGCTGCCAGTTTCTGATCATCAGTCAAAACACCGTGATCAGAGTAAGATCGGTTGCCCGCTGAATTCGTTGTCTCGTAGATGTCATTGCCATCGATGTTCTTGTACCCAACGCCATCAACTGAAGTCTGACCAGGACGACCCTGGGAAAGCTCCGATTTTATGTCCGGAGTGGTTGGGCGACCGGAGGCCAAACCATCAGCGTCGGCCTGGGCGGTAGTTTTGTTGGTAAAAATGCCAGTGGCAAGATCGCCAACTCCACCATAAAACGCCCTGGCGCCAATTCTTGCCGGCCTTGTTGCGTAGTCCGCTGCCTCTGTCACGCCACGACGAATGGCTACCCCGGCGTCCCGAAGATTAGTGGGTCCGTCATAGGGTTTTTCCGGGATGACGTGGTTACCAAAATTTTTCGCTTGGCGGAATTTCTCAACATCCAGAGAATCGAATCCGCTAACAGACGGAGCGGTCTTTCCTCTGTCGTAATTTGATAACGAATCGCTGCGATCACTGATTTTCTGACCACGATTCAGGCCATTGGCCCGGTCGCTGAAGCTCGAGTTGCCAGCCGCGTTTGTGGTTTTGAACACCTCTCGATTGCCACCTAGGTTGCCGACACTCGTTGGTGAGGTTGTGGGGTTTTTTAAATCGTTTTGCTTCATGTTGTTCTCCGTAAATATCATTGCTCTTGGTAGATTCTTAGAAGGTCCCCGTACTGCGGGGCACGAAAATCACTGTTTTCGCCCTGACTGACCCGCACGGCGGGGCAATTCGACAACCTTGCCCGGCTTTATTACCCCGTGCTGCGGGGCAATGTTCCCCGTAGCGCGGGGCAGCGTTTTTTGAAAGTGCGGTTTGTTGGGTTGCTTAACCTTCCACTCGTCAGTTGCGTTTTTGCTAGGGGGGAGATCATGCTTTCCGCCACACTCATCCACCGGAAAGAACGTGAGCGCGAAAAGTGAGCACAGGTGTCGTCCACCCTGGCGTGACTTTTTCAAGAACCCGAAATGCTCCAGCTCAATGGTGGCCTTATGAAGTTGATCTTTGGAACTCCAGCCGAGCGGTAACATGAGCTTTTGAGTAATCGCGATGTCGCCGTTATTGCGACCGTTGTAAAACCGTAAAACGTCGAGAAGAAGTTTTACGGCACGCGGCGGCAGTCGTGCGTAGCTTTCTGAGTCATGAACAAGGTGGAAGAATCGGGAGAAAGGGGGGCTTTTCGCCCCCCGCCCCTTGGCCCCACTATAGCTTTTCGCCATCTCACGCAGCCTCCTTTCCCTGTTTCTGTCCCTGAAGCGTCCGAGCGATCTCCTGCGCTCGCTTGAGATAGTCACCAGACAGCCAGTATTCGGTCACTCGAGTTTCCCCACCAAAGCGATTGCGGACCTTCACGGTCACACGATCGAATAGCAAGCCGTGACGTTGCTGAAGATCCGCTATCGTCGTTGGCAAGCAGTGATCGCCCAATGGCTCAGCCTTGAAACGGTGAAGGCGCACTCCAGAAGCAAAGAGGCACAACATCCTATCCCCCTTGCCCAACGGCTTACCCGCTGTTAAATTGCTCCCAACGGCCTTAGAGCTGTTAACCGACCCTTGATCTTGATAAAGCCCGCCCGCCAGCGGGTTTTGTTTTTTCTCAGTCATAGCCAACCCCCTATGCCGCCACACATTGGCCGCGTTCTGAGGCTCGACCAGCTAAGTATTTATTCACGTCCGAAAGAAGCCACCCTGAAGCACGTCCGCCGGGTGACAATTTGAAATTTGAAGGGAAGTTACCTTCTGCCATGAGCGCATAGATTCGCGAACTGGAAAGCCCAGTCAGGTTTTGCACTTCTGGAAGTTTACAAATTCGATCAAGTTGATCGGCCATGGTTTTCTCCTCGATTTTCATAATGTCCGGCCACATACCAGGACATACCGAAGAGCTTCGCATAGATCGTAATGGATTGGTTTTATTGGGTTTTGCGCAACATTGTTTTGCGCAAATATTACCTTCTTAGCCTTGAGATTTTGCTGTCCCAGGTCTTACCTTTAATTCGCTTCCACTCATTTTCAGGAATCTCAGGATTTACTATAAGGTACTCATCAATTCCGTTAACAGTTCCGGCAACAGTATCGGCAACGGCTTTAATAACGCCTTCGGCTTCCATTTTTTTCACCAGTTCTTTGGTACTCAAATCTGGGTTTTGATCTACGATTTCTTTAATCCTTAAGTCATTTGGATTCTTCGATGAACCTTTTGTCGATTCACGATTACGTGTCATCCATTTTGCTTGCTTGGTCCGCACGGCATTACTCATGCCGTCCATAAATCGATCATCAAGCATCATTTTCACGAAAATTTGTCTGACCATCACCTCAATTTCAAGGGCCAGGGCTGCTGAGATTTTCTGTTCATCATCGGAGAGATCCCTAACCATACGGTCAGAGTCCCAAAATACTCTTTGCAGGGAATCATCAGTTGGCGGTAATCCCTCGGTAAGCACTTTCACGATGGTGTGAAACGCTTTATTACCAACGGCCTGCGTATTTTCCATGATGAACTCAAGGTAGGCCTTCCCTAGAGCTTCATCTCGTTCTAATCCCTCTGTTCTCGTCTTACCGTTCATTGTTCACCAATCCTTTCACCTTCCAGCCTCGCCTATAGAAATCCCGCGATGTCCATCATCATACTGCCATACAATTAAAAGATAGGCTTTAGTTCGATGAAACCGTGGCTTGAACCAGAAGAAGTCGTAGAACTGACCGCCAGAGTGCGGCCATCTGCCCAGTTCCGCTGGTTGAAAGCAATGGGCTTTGACCATCTGGTCAAATTCAGGACAGACAGCAGCAGTGCGATAACGCACCTGATACTGCTAAACTTCTTAGGTGCCGCTCTACGCTCGGCCCGTCAGGACTGGCCTTGTTTCTGTCGGTGCGCAAAAGCGGGTCTCTTGCCAGATGAGATGGACGGGTTTCGGCCCCCTCCCGTTAAGTTTTGCCACTGCAAGCGCTAGGTCGGGAGCCACCGGCTTGAAGGCTCACCGGACCGCAAAAGCAGGCCGTTACCGGAGGCGGCGAAGGGTAATGCGCGGCCCTTCAGGCAGAATTTTGAATTCCTCGCCAGAAGCGTTGGGGGCTGTTCCATAGGGCTTTAAAGGGATAGTCAGCGAATCTGGACCGCAGCCCTGGGTGGTGGATGGGGTTCGCTCCCACCCCCAAGAGGATTTTCACAACTTTTCCAGCAACGTCTTGGTCAGTTCGTAGATCCCCGGCCTTTTGCTTTCTCTCGGGCCGGCAATGTTTAGAACCCGAACTCCGTTGCCCTTCAACCATTCTCGAACAGAAGCAATCGCCTCTTCTGTCACGCCGTCATCCAGGGCAACCACCAGAAAAGGCTTGCTTTGCTTCTCAGCGAGCCGAACTGTCGAGAAAGTCCCGCCTTCCAAGGGACCGAGATTCACTATCAACGTCCCGTCACTGTCTTGGACATTGTGTTTGGTTCGCTGGCGATAACCTGGCGATTCAGTCTCGGTAAGATGGTAGCGTTCATTGAGAGGCCCATCCTCGGCCAACCGTCCAGCCGGACACCAGCCGCCATGGGGAATGTTGTTTTCTATGGCCCAGTCCAACCCGGCACGGTCGACACCTGTCTGACCGCCTGAAACGATTGTAGCTATCACTTTTTCCACAGAAGCTACTCCAATGAGGTCTTTAAGAAACGCAGCCATAAACAGGGTATCTGAGGCCGAAAAAGAATGTAACCTAATTGGTTTCAGTTTATTGTTTTTTGACCTACAATGTAACCTAGTTGGTTGCAGGGCAAACAATGGCTATCAAGAGCTTCAGGCATAAAGGGTTAGAAGATTTCTTTTATGACGGCACTACCAAGGGGATCATCCCCCAGCATAAAACGAGACTATCCACCCGCCTTGATCGCCTGCAAGCAGCAACTGGGCCGGATGATATGAACCTGCCCGGTTACAAATTGCACAAGCTGGAACCAAAGAAGGATAACCGTTGGGCCGTTTCCATATCAGGCCCATGGCGGTTGACCTTTGAATTTGATGGCGGTGACGCCATCGTGGTCGACTATGAGCAGTACCATTAAGGGTCTGCCGTAGTCTTTACATGAGGCGGGAGGCGGCGCTTTTCAGTGCCGTGTCAATTATGGCTAGAGTACGTAACAGGAAACCTACACATCCAGGGGAAGTGTTCAAACTGGATGTTATGGATGAGTTGGGATTGAGTGTGACAAAAGTGGCGGATCTTCTGGGTGTATCTCGCAAGCACCTGTCCGCGTTCATCAATGGCAAAGTGCCTCTGTCAACAGACCTGGCGCAGCGAATTGCTATTGCCACCGATACATCCATGGAAAGCTGGCTGCAAATGCAATTGGAGTTGGACATTTGGGAGGCTACCCAGAAACCGAGGCCGGAGATGAAAAAGGTTCGTCATTTGGCTGCCGCCTAATGGCAAGACGGGAGGTGGTTGCCCCGTCGTTCAACTTTGAAAGGACCCGGTTCACTCATCGTGGCCGGGGAGGGGTTATATTTGGAGAAAACAAATACCTTGACCAACCATCCACCAGCAGTCACCGATAGAAAACCACCGAAAAAAACCTCCCAGCGCCACCAAATCGGGGGTATTTATGGGGGTATAAATCAAAACTAATAAAAGATAAATACATATTTATCATGTAGTTATTAATAGTATTCATTGGAAGCAAGGCCACCATTTTCAACATCCAGAACTGCATAACGGCAGGCTTAAGTCACCAGCTCTGCTCAACGTCAGAGTCCACTAAATTTCTGACATAAGCCTTGCCGCCACCCCGCAACAAATATCTCCTGACTCAGGGCAACCTCTCCAGAGGTTGTCAAACCCAACGTGCGGTTTATACTCAGTCAGGAAATCGGGTATTTCTCAACTTTCTTTCGTTTAATCAGATTATTAAGGAGCGCCGAATGTCTGAGCCGGCAAAATCCGCATGCACGATATACAAATATTATGTGCCTGCACGTAGCGGGTATCGTTAAATTTGCGGAGATCTCTATGAAATTCAGAGATAGTCGAAAGGGCGAGAAAGAAACTGTCGTTCGGCTGTTCGTCTCTGTGTTTTCTGATTCTGAAGGCAAAGAGGAAGGAAAACTGCTCGGTCAGTTGGCTAGGGAGCTATTTGAGAGCTCCAACGAAACTGATCTGTTCAATTTTGTTGCCGAAATCGATGGTCAGATTGTTGGTTCCATTTTCTTTAGTCGCATGGTGTTTGAGAATGAGGATGCCGCATTCATATTGGCGCCAATAGCGGTACACAGCGAACATCAAGGTAAGGGCATAGGCCAAGGACTAATCAAGTATGGATTGGGTGAATTCAAGGCATGTGGTGTAACTTTCGTTATTACCTACGGAAACCCGAAGTTTTATGAAAAGCTCGGTTTCCGGGCAATCTCGAGTGAAGATGTAAAGCCTCCGTTCGAGTTGTCACAGCCAGAGGGCTGGCTTGGTCTGTCGCTTGATGGTCGGCCAATCGAGTCGTTGCTCGGCAATTCGAGCTGCGTGAAGGCTTTGAGCAACCCGGTGCATTGGTGAAGAGCGAGTATCTAAATCGCACATAGCAAGGTATGCGCTGCCTCTAGCTAGACGTTAGGCCCTTTTAAAATTACGCACTTTAATTTTAAAAATAATGAGGAAATCATGAGTAACAAAGTACCCAGTGTGATATTTAAAACGCGTGTCCGTGGTGAAAGCGTTGACGGGAGAAGTCCATTTATCTGGAAGGATATTTCAACAGAAGAGGTATTTTCGGGTAAAAATGTCGTTATATTTTCACTGGCGGCTGTATTTACTGAAACCAGCTCCCGCACTCATCTGCCTGACTATGATGCCAAGTATGAGGAACTGAAATCACTGGGTGTTGATGAAGTGTACTGCTTGAGCATTAGTGCGCCCTTTACCATGCTTCAGTGGGCGAAAAATTTAGGTCTTAAACATGTAAAAATGCTGCCTGATTCACATGGAAATTTTACTCGCCTGATGGGGATGCTGGTTAAAAAAGGGCCAGGTGAGGTGTCATGGCGTTATTCCGCTCACGTAATTGATGGGGAAATAAAACAACTCTTTGCTGAAACCGGAATGATGGATGATTGCCCGGATGACCCATTCGAGTGTAGTGATGTTGACACAATGATTTCTTACCTAAAGAAATAGAGCATCACCTATAAAATGTTTACTGAAACAGCTTCCGGTGAATAGCCTGACAAGACATATTGTGGTTCCCCGCTATATGTATGGCTGCTTGGCGACATGATATTCAGGAGAAGAACCGGGCAATGAGGTTCTTATTTAGCCTTACCGCTTTGTTAATAGCATTTCACACTTACAGTGATGAGCTACCTTCATGCATGGAAAACGCGCAAACGCAGCTAGAAATAAATCAGTGTGCAGGTATCAATTTGCTAACGGTGAGAAGCAAACTTGAGAACATGCTTGAAAAAATCAAGTCCGCCTACAAGTCAGCAAGCCCTGAATTTTTGACAAAACTCGACGTTTCCCAAAAAGCATGGGAAAAGAGCCTGAAAGCAGATATGGAGATGAAATATCCGCTTGAGGATAAACGCCTACAATACGGCAGTGTTTACCCGATGTGTGCCAGCGGGTTTGAATCCAGGCTCGTACTGGCCCGCATTGAGTTTCTGAAAGAGTGGTTAAAAGGACATAAAGACGGTGACGTTTGTTCAGGCTCGATTATGCACAGTTACTCTATCCAAAGGGATTGTTCTGACATCGGAAAATAGCAATTGGTAAGCGACCATAACACCCCTCAACATTGGCCCGGGGTATCAGTATCTGGCATACACAGGGATTCATACTATATTCTGGCTGACACTGGATCGGTAATAGTCGGACGTAAAACCCCCGGCTATCAGCGACGAATCATCATCCATTTTTATTTTAAACAGCCCCTTTTTTGCAAAGAGGCCCGAACCCATTGGGCAAAAGTATGTTCGATCAACTAACACTTCTAGCCGAAAACTTTACCCTTTCAGACCCGGTGACGGGTCTGCTGGTGAATACCGGTTTTTTGCTGGCGGTGATCATTATTCTCAGGACGCTCACCGCACGCTTTATTCGTCACAAAGTGAAGGCTCCGGAGCTGAAAGGTCGTCTGCTGGCCAATACGCGCAACGGTTTTCTGTTGTTGATACTGCTGGGTTTGGCGATTATCTGGGGAGATCAGCTGCGCACTCTGGCGTTATCGATTCTGGCCATTGCCGTGGCCTTTGTGGTGGCCACCAAGGAGCTGATCTCGTGTATCACCGGCTCTCTACTGAAAGGTGGCTCGGGGTCTTTTAACATTGGCGACCGGATTCAGATCAAGGATTTTCGTGGAGATGTCATCGACCAGAGCCTGTTGACCACGACCATTCTTGAAGTGGGCCCCGGATCCGGCGTCCACCAACGCACCGGCCACGTGATCGTGATCCCCAACGCGGTATTTCTCTCTGAGCCAGTGGTCAACGAAACCTTTTCCGAGCGGTACGACTTCCATGTGTTCACCGTGCCATTCATGCGCGAAGATAACTGGCGTGCTGCACAGGAGGCCTTTCTCGCAGCGGCCAACCGACATTGCCAGTCCTACCTGGAATCCGTACGCCGTCATATGAACAAAATTGGTGAACGACGGGGACTGGAAATGCCGTCGGTGGATCCTCGGGTCACGATTCAGGTGCCGGCAGCCGAAGAGATCCATCTGGTGATCCGAATCCCGACGAAGGCCGGCCAACGAAGCTATCTTGAACAGCTCATTCTTTCGGAGGTGTTCACCAACAACGACTTTTCCAGCAAGTCCTCCGAGCAAAAAACTGTCCGCGAGGAATAAAGAAGGCCCGCCACTGACTGGCGGGCCTGACTCTAACTATTGTCATTACAGACATGAGCCCCAATCCAGATCAGTCGTCACGACTAATTTTAACGGGCTCCTGGCTACCTCGCTCAAAATAGACCTCAAGATCGCGACCGCGCGCATCGTCACCTTCAACCTCGATCCTATCTCTTCGATTGATTTTAACTTCTTCGATGTCAACAATACCGGCCTCAGCAGCTGCTTTTGTATACAGCAACACATCGTCAGCTGTCATACCCCAAACACCATTGAGACGTTTTTCACGTTCTTCATGAACGAGGTCTGGACTACCGGCACGGGTTTCAAGTTCCACATGCCAGTCCTGATCTATCCAGCCCTCAATTTCCATACGTCCGGAGCCTTCAAACTCAATACTGGTGAAATGTGTAATGCCATAATCCGAGCCGACTTTAATCGCCTCACTGATATTGCCCGCCGGGTCAGCTGTATAGGCAAAAGGGGTCACAGCCAGTGTCGCAATCGTTAGTGTTGTAAGTAACAGTTTCATATAAACCTCCAGATTGGTTGATCAAAACAGGGCCAGATAAAGCACCGGGGAAATCCCGAACACGACCTGCCCGCTTGATAGGCACAGTAACAAAGCCATCCTTACAGCACCCTGAGCAATCTGTTCATAGTTCATTCATGTTCTCTTTGGCAGAATGCCCTCCATGAAAAATCTTTTCACCCAACTTTTTTACCGCCAACATTGCCTGCCCTTCTCCGATCACTGCCGGCAGTTGTCGCTGCCAAGTAGAAACCATTTACTGGCAGCCATTCTGACATTGGGCTTTATCAGTCCCGGCTGGAGTGACGATGATGATTGGCGACGGCTCCACGAAGACGTGCAAGCCGGTAAAATAAAACCCCTCAATGAGATTCTGGCAAGCCTGAACACGCACTATGATGGACAGGTTATCGATGTGGATCTGGAGGATGAGAACGGCGTGATAATCTACGAAATAGAGCTGCTCGGCCCACAGGGGCAGGTAGTCGAGTTTGACGTGAATGCCGCCACGGGTGAACTGATTGGTGTTGAAGGCACCAATATTCGCGGGATGACACGCCAGTGAAAGTCCTTTTGGTTGAAGATGACCACCCCCTTGCGGAGGCGCTCGCGGAAGCCCTGCGGAATGTGGGTGTACTGGTTGAGATAGCTCCGGACGGCAAAACGGCTGACTTTCAGGTGAGTGTCGAGTGTTACGATGCCATCATCCTTGATCTCGGCCTGCCGGACGGCAACGGCGTGCAGTGGCTCTCGGGGTGGCGCGCCCGCGGTATGGATCTGCCTGTCCTCATCCTCACGGCCAGAGAGCGCTGGTCAGACAAAGCCGCCGGGTTTTCGGCAGGAGCCGATGATTATGTGACCAAGCCATTTGAAACGGCCGAGGTATTACTCCGTCTGCGGGCACTGGTTCGCCGTAGCCACGGGCATGCCCACCCGGTCATTACAGTGGGCGACCTGACACTGGACACCCACACGGGCCGATTCACCTATCTGGGTATGCCCGTGTCGTTATCCGCACAGGAATTCCGCCTGCTCTCCTATCTGATACACGCAGCGCCCCGGATCGTGAGTCGAACCGAGCTTTCAGAACATGTTTATGACCAGGATCAGGAACCGGACTCGAACGTCATTGATGTGCAGATAAGCCGGTTGCGGAAAAAACTAGACAGTGACTCAATCCGTACAGTGCGGGGACAGGGCTACTGTTTACCGGGCCATCCGACCGCCCCATGAACCGACACTTCCTGCGCACACTGCCAATTGCTTCCCGCATGCTGGCCACCTCGCTGATTTTAGTGGTACTCGTTATCCCGGTTGCCGGTCTGTTGCTCTCCTACAATCTTCGCGAAGCCGTCAATACTGCATTCGATGAACGTCTGGAGTCCCTGCTCAACGTGGTTTTGGCCGGCATTGAATATGACCGGCAAACAGACACACTGGCGCTCAACCAGCGACTCGGCGATGCCCGCTTCGATCAGGTGTTCTCCGGCTGGTATTGGCAGATTTCCGACAATGCCTCCCGGGTTCTGACCTCCCGTTCCCTATGGGATCAGCGCTTACCTCTGACAGCAGGCCCGCAACTGCAATACAGCACAATTTCCGGCCCAAACGGAGAAACCCTGCGCAAGCTGGAGCGGGATGTGCGACTGCCAAGGCTACCGGTCATTCTGCACGTTGCGGTGGCTGCTGATCTCAGCGAAGTGGATGCCGCACTGGCCCGCTTTGAGCAGCTGCTCTGGCTCTCGCTAGTGTCCCTGGGAATCTTGCTGCTGCTGGGCATCTGGTGTCAGTTGCACTGGGGACTTGAACCGTTAAGACGCATCCGAAGCAATCTGCAGGCAGTGGAAAGAGGTGACTGTGAGCGGCTCGACACCGACCTCCCCGAAGAGTTGAACAATCTGGCAACTGCCATCAATACTGTACTGGAGCGCGACCGGCAGTTGATGTCCCGCGCCCGTACCGCGGCGGGTAACCTGGCCCATGCCATCAAAACGCCTGTCAGTGTAATGATGACGACAACAGAGCAATTGCCTGCCAGTCAGCGTGAGACCATGGCATCCGAACTGAAACGACTGAACGAGGCTGTACGACACCACCTGGCCCGGGCTTCCGCCGCTGGCCCAGTGGTGCTGCGGCCTAGAGTGACCCTATCGGTGGCACTTGAGCCTGTCTTCAACGGTATTTCACGGTTGGCCGAACGAAAGAATATCACCTTT
>Ga0207884_1000141_pt1 | contig 72177 bp, 61 predicted proteins | sample MalvirmetaMSP144_FD_184236 | JGI IMG/M metagenome (GOLD analysis project Ga0207884, IMG submission 184236) | Marine viral communities from the Deep Pacific Ocean - MSP-144 (SPAdes) | ecosystem: Environmental > Aquatic > Marine > Oceanic | place: Pacific Ocean | collected 2011-07-08 | reverse complement strand
CCGATTCCCCATAACGGTTGTCGTCCGCCCAAAAAGCGCCGCGTCTAACACAGGAGACAGTGAATTATGGCTCGTTACATAGGCCCGAAGTGCAAGCTGTCTCGTCGTGAAGGGACAGACCTTTTTCTGAAGAGCGGTGTTCGCGCGCTCGATACGAAGTGCAACATCGAGACTCCGCCGGGTATGCACGGCGCGCGTCGCGGTCGTCTGTCCGAATATGGCGTACAGCTTCGTGAGAAACAGAAAGTTCGTCGTATCTACGGCGTTCTGGAAAAGCAGTTCCGCAACTATTACAAAGAAGCCGCCCGAGGCAAGGGTGCAACTGGTGAGAACCTGTTGCAGCTGCTGGAAGGCCGTCTTGATAACGTTGTGTACCGCATGGGTTTTGGTTCTACCCGTGCTGAATCCCGTCAGCTCGTTTCGCACAAGGCGATTCTGGTTAACGATAAGCTGGTGAACATTCCGTCTTATCAGGTTAAGCCAGGTGACGTCGTGAGTGTGCGTGAGAAGGCAAAAAACCAGCTTCGCGTTAAAGGCGCGCTGGATCTGTCTTCCAGCCGTGCACCGGTGAGCTGGGTAGAGGTCGACGCCAGCAAGATGTCCGGCGTTTACAGTTCCGTGCCAGAGCGTACTGAACTGCCGGCCGACATCAACGAGAACCTCATCGTCGAGCTTTACTCCAAGTAAAGCCGAGTTAGCAACGATAGCAATAGGGGCGTCTATGCAGCGTTCAGTACATGAGTTATTGACACCTCGTACCATTGACGTGAAAGAGTCCAGCGCGATGCGCGCCAAGGTCACGCTGGAGCCTCTGGAAAGAGGCTTCGGCCATACCCTGGGCAGTGCCCTGCGCCGTATTCTTTTGTCCTCAATGCCGGGTTGCGCGATCACCGAAGCACAGATTGACGGTGTTCTGCACGAGTACAGCGCGATCGAGGGTGTCCAGGAGGACGTCATCGAGATTCTTCTGAATCTCAAGGGCGTTGCTGTAAAAATGGGCAGCCGGGACGATGCTGAGGTTACCCTGAGCAAAAAGGGTCCGGGCGTTGTGACCGCGGGCGATATCACGCTTGATCACGATGTCGAGATTACCAACCCGGATCACGTGATTTGTCACCTCAGTGCCAAAGGCGAAATCAACATGCGTCTGAAGGTCGCTCGTGGTCGGGGCTATGAGCCTGCGGATCAGCGCGGTCTTGATGAGGACGAAACCCGTGCCATTGGACGTCTGCAACTGGACGCAACCTTCAGTCCTGTTCGCCGTGTCGCTTATGCAGTAGAAAGCGCCCGTGTCGAGCAGCGCACTGACCTGGACAAGCTGGTTATTGATCTGGAGACCAATGGAACGATCGATCCGGAAGAAGCAATTCGCCGGGCGGCCACCATTCTCCAGCAGCAACTGGCTGTGTTTGTCGATTTCGATCACGAGAAAGAACCAGAACGCGTTGAGGAAGAGGAAGAAATTGATCCGATCCTGCTGCGTCCGGTTGATGATCTGGAATTGACAGTCCGTTCAGCGAACTGCTTGAAGGCTGAGAACATTTACTACATCGGCGATCTGATCCAGCGCACAGAAGTTGAGCTGCTGAAGACGCCTAACCTTGGTAAAAAGTCGCTGACCGAGATCAAGGACGTTCTGGCCTCACGTGGCCTGTCCCTGGGTATGCGTCTTGATAACTGGCCGCCGGCTAGCCTTCGTGGCGACGACCGGGTACTGGGCGGTTAATCGCCGATTAGTTTAAGGTAAGGAATTAGAGCAATGCGTCATCGTAAGAGTGGTCGTAAGTTCAGCAGGACCAGTGCGCATCGTAAAGCCATGTTCCGTAACATGACTTCGTCACTGGTTGAACACGAGCTGATCAAAACTACTTTGCCCAAAGCGAAAGAGCTTCGCCGAGTGGCAGAGCCTTTGATCACGCTGTCAAAGAATGATTCGGTCGCGAACCGTCGTCTGGCGTTTTCACGCCTGCGTGACGATGCAGCCGTTGCCAAGCTTTTCAATGAGCTTGGCCCGCGGTTCAGCGAGCGTCCGGGTGGATATCTCCGTATCCTCAAGTGTGGCTTCCGTGCAGGCGACAATGCCCCAATGGCATACGTCGAAGTAATCGGTCGTCCGCTGGATGTGGAAGTGGAAGAAGTCGAGGAAGGCGAAGAGTAAGCTCTAGCTTGAATCAAAAAAACCGGAGGTCTCGACCTCCGGTTTTTTTATGTCTGATTGTTATTTTTCAAGCAGGGGTTTCAGGTAGTGGCCCGTATGTGAGTCTGCGTTCTGAGCGACTTCTTCCGGTGTGCCTTCTGCGATAATCCGTCCGCCACCGGAGCCACCCTCCGGTCCCAGGTCGACAATCCAGTCTGCGGTCTTGATCACGTCCAGGTTGTGCTCGATAACCACAACGGTGTTGCCGTGTTCGCGCAGCCGCTGCAATACATTCAGTAGCTGCTGGATGTCATAGAAGTGCAGGCCGGTGGTTGGCTCGTCCAGAATATAGAGGGTTTTACCGGTGTCCCGCTTTGAAAGCTCCTTGGCCAGTTTCACCCGCTGGGCCTCGCCACCGGACAGGGTGACAGCACTCTGACCCAGCCGGATGTAGGACAGCCCCACGTCCATCAGCGTCTGTAATTTTCTCGCCAGAAAGGGGACCGGGTCGAAAAACTCTCGCGCCTCTTCCACGGTCATTTCCAGGACTTCGTGAATGTTCTTGCCTTTGTAGCGTACTTCCAGGGTTTCCCGGTTGTAGCGTCTGGCTTTGCAGACATCGCAGGGCACATAGACGTCGGGCAGGAAGTGCATCTCCACCTTGATCACACCGTCGCCCTGGCAGGCTTCGCAGCGTCCGCCCTTGACGTTGAAGGAGAAGCGCCCGGGTTTGTAGCCCCTTGAGCGCGCCTCCTGGGTGCCGGCAAACAGCTCGCGGATGGGGGTGAACAGCCCGGTGTAGGTGGCGGGGTTGGATCTGGGAGTTCGCCCAATCGGGCTTTGATCAATGTCGATCACCTTATCCAGGTTATCCAGTCCCTTCAGAGTCTGGTAGGGGGCATGGCTCAGGCTGGTCGCCTTGTTGAGCTTTGCAGCGCACACCGGGTAGAGGGTGGCGTTGATCAAAGTGGATTTGCCAGAACCGGAAACACCCGTCACGCAGGTCATCACCCCTAAAGGCAGGGTCAATGATACGTTCTGCAGGTTGTTCCCCGTGGCGCCGGTCAGTACCAGCTGCTTGCCATTGCCTTTCTCCCGTTTCGCCGGGATGGCAATCTCCTTGGTGCCACAAAGGTATTGTCCGGTCAGGGAGTTTTCGTTGGCAATGATCTGTTCCGGCGTTCCCTGGGCGATGATATGACCGCCATGAACGCCGGCGCCGGGGCCGATATCAATCACGTGGTCGGCGGCGCGTATGGCATCTTCGTCGTGTTCCACCACAATTACGGTATTGCCCAGGTCCCGCAGGTGGGTGAGGGTGGCCAGCAGTCGGTCATTGTCGCGCTGGTGGAGGCCGATGGAGGGTTCGTCAAGAATGTACATGACGCCTACCAGGCCGGCACCGATCTGACTGGCCAGACGTATACGCTGGGCCTCACCGCCCGACAGGGTGTCGGCGCTGCGTTCAAGGGTCAGGTATTCAAGGCCGACGTTGACCAGAAATTGCAGCCGCTGGCGAACTTCCTTGAGGATTTTCTCGGCAATCTCACCTTTTCTGCCTGGGAGCGCCAGGGTCTGGAAGTAATCGTGGGCTTCACCCACCGGCAGATGAGTAAGATCAGAAATATTGTTCTGCTCAATGAACACGTGCCTAGCGCTCTGGCGCAGCCGTGAGCCCCCGCAGGTTTTGCACCATTGCTGGCTGAGGTGGCGGGCCAGCTCTTCCCGCATGCTTTGGGAATCGGTCTCCCGATACCGGCGTTCCAGATTCGGCAATATGCCTTCAAACGGATGGGCCTTTTCCATGATGTGGCCGCGGGAATTGACGTAGCGGAACGGTACGTCCTCATCGGTGCCATACAGCAGGGTTTCCCGGAAACCTTCCGGCAGGTCCGCCCAGGGGGTATCCATGTCGATACCGAAATGCTCGGCCACGCTGGCCAGCATCTGGAAGTAATAGACCGCACGCCGGTCCCAGCCCTTTATTGCTCCTTCCGCCAGGGTCGCTTCCGGGTGCTGTACGATCTTCTCCGGGTCGAAAAACTGCTTCACGCCCAGGCCGTCGCAGGTGGGGCACGCGCCAGCGGGATTGTTGAAGGAAAACAGTTTGGGTTCAAGTTCGCTGAGCGCATAACCACACTGGGTGCAGGCATAACGGGCAGAAAACGTCTGCTCCTCGCCATCACCTTTTTTCCCATCCACTTCCATGGGTGCGACCAGCGCGATGCCGTCTGCCAGTCCCAGGGAGGTTTCGAAACTTTCTGCCAGACGCTGCTCCAGGCCGGCTTTTACCTTGAAGCGGTCGACCACCACGTCAATCTGGTGTTTGCGTTTCTTGTCCAGCGCTGGAACGTCGTCAATGTCGTAGACGATGCCGTCGACCCTCAGCCTGATGAACCCCTGGCTCTTCATGGAATCGATGACCTGCTGGTGCTCGCCCTTACGGTCACGGATAACCGGCGCCAGAATCATCAGCTTGCTGCCTTCCTCCATCGCCAGGACCTGGTCGACCATCTGGCTTACGGTTTGCGCTTCCAGTGGCTGGCCGTGATCCGGACACCTGGGCTCGCCGGCGCGGGCGAAAAGCAGCCGTAAATAGTCGTAAATCTCGGTGATGGTGCCGACGGTCGAGCGGGGGTTGTGCGAGGTGCTCTTCTGCTCGATGGAAATCGCTGGCGACAGTCCTTCGATGTGGTCCACGTCGGGCTTTTCCATCATCGACAAGAATTGCCGCGCGTAGGTGGACAGGGACTCGACATAACGCCGCTGGCCTTCCGCATAGAGAGTATCGAACGCCAGGGAGGACTTTCCGGAGCCGGACAGCCCGGTGATAACGATCAGCTTGTCCCTCGGCATATCCAGGTCAATGTTCTTCAGGTTGTGGGTTCGGGCCCCTCTGATCTGGATATGATCCATAACTCTCCTCGGTCAAGAAAAACGATAAGTATACCGTGTTTGGTGGCCTCGCGGCTAAGTCGCGAACACGATTCCGCAGTCGGTGGAACTGCCCCGAATGCGGTGCTTCTGATACAATACGCCGCCTGATGACGCACCACCCAATCCTGAAACACCCTGAAGAAGGCGAGCCATGAATTCTCTGGAAAGGCGCTCTGTAGCAGCACTGGCATCGGTTTACGCCATGCGCATGCTTGGGCTTTTCATGGTGATGCCGGTTTTTGTGTTGCTCGGCGATGAGCTTGAGGGCGCCACGCCCGCCCTGATCGGCCTGGCCATTGGTATTTATGGTTTGGGGCAGGCGGTCCTGCAGATCCCCTTCGGCATGTTGTCTGATCGGTTCGGCCGCAAAAGAATGATTTACATTGGGCTCGCGCTTTTCGCCATGGGCAGCCTGCTGGCCGCATCCGCTGACTCGATATACGTTGTAATCGCCGGTCGGATCCTTCAGGGCGCCGGCGCAATTGCCAGTGTGCTGATGGCGCTTCTCAGTGATCTGACCCGGGAAGAGGAACGCACCAAGGCCATGGCGATGGTGGGCGTCTCGATCGGGGTATCTTTCTCACTGTCGCTGGTTCTGGGCCCCTTGCTTGGGTCGGTCTTCGGTCTTGCCGGCATTTTCTATGTCACCGCCGGCCTGGCGCTGATTGCCATGCTGATTGTGTCGCGACTGGTGCCCACGCCCCACCAGCATTCGACTAGTGCCGATACCCGGCCCGCCCGGGAAATGCTCGCGAAGGTGGTGGCCGATCCGCGGCTGTTACGGCTGGATTTCGGTATCTTCGCTCTGCATCTGGTTTTGACCGCCGTCTTCCTGATATTCCCCACCCTGTTGCAGGAACAGTTCGGTTTGCCCTCTTCCTCCCACTGGTGGTTTTACCTCACGGTCATGGTGACTTCCTTCTTCGCCATGGTTCCGTTCATCATCATTGGCGAGAAAAAGCGTCTGATGAAGCCCGTTCTGTGCGGGGCGATTGTCATGCTGACTCTTGCCACCGCGGCGATCGGTTATCTTTCCCAGGCACTGCTCTTGGCCTGGTTGGTGCTGTTCTTCTTTTTCATGGCCTTCAACCTGCTGGAAGCGAGCCTGCCGTCCCTGGTCAGCAAGGAATCGCCGGCGGCCGCGAAGGGCACGGCTATGGGCGTCTACTCAACCTCCCAGTTTATGGGTGCATTTCTGGGTGGTGCCCTGGGCGGTGTTCTGCTGGAGCAGGCGGGTCTGCAGGGTGTAATCTGGCTGATGGTTGGCGTGCTTTTGTTGTGGCTACTGGCCGCACTCACCATGTCGGCCCCGGGTCACACGGCCAGTTTCGTGGTACAGTTGCGGCACCAGGCGCCGGCCCGGTTCGACGACATTGATGAAAGCCTTCGGCGGCTGCCGGGCGTGCAGGATGTTGTTATTCTGGAAGAGGCAGATACGGCCTATCTGAAGGTGGACCGTCGCCAGTTTGATGCAATGCGGCTTACAGACTTTCCGTTTGTCCGGCCGATAAACGAAACGTGAACACAGGCGGCTCGAAGGGATATCGGGCTGACCGCTGACGCGAAATCAGGAGCGAACCATGGCACGAGGCGTAAACAAGGTCATACTGATCGGCAATCTGGGGCAGGACCCTGAAACCCGCTATACCCCGAACGGTAATGCGGTGGTGAACCTGAACCTGGCGACCGATGAAAGCTACAAGGACCGCCAGACCGGTCAACTGGTGCCCAAGACCGAATGGCACCGCATTGTCATGTTCGGCAAGATCGCCGAAGTGGCAGGGCAGTACCTGAAAAAAGGTTCCAAGGTCTATATCGAGGGTAAGCTTCAGACCCGCAAGTGGCAGGGTCAGGACGGTCAGGACCGTTACACCACCGAGGTGGTGGTGGATATCAACGGCCAGATGCAGATGCTCGACAGCCGTGGTGGAGAAGGCGGCGGTGCCAGCCAGGGCGCACCTGCAGGACGCCCGCAGCAGTCGAACCAGGCGCCGGCCCAGAACCAGCAGCCGCAACAGCAGCCTTCCCAGGGCAGCATGCCTGAGCCCATTGACGATTTTGACGACGACATCCCCTTCTAGGATTTACCTTAGGGTCAAAGAAAGCTCCGATTATTCGGAGCTTTCTTTGTTATCGACTTGCAAAACGTAGGTTAAATTTACAGAAAAACATGGAATTACAGTGAATAGTTCAACTATTATTCAGCTGTATCCATAATTGCTCATAGTTTGAGCGTTGAGGCTGGCGAGTGTTCCGAGGCTTGATAACAAGAATAACCGGTCGTTCTGATCGTCGAAAGCGGGTGTATCTTGAAGTCCGCCCTGACGGTATTGCATGGGCGACGAGCGCCGATGATACCGGTTTTATTGAGTGTTCCCCGGCGAGGCGCGAGCAGGAACTCAGTGCCGTGGTCGCTCAGCACGGCTGGTCCGGAGCGCGAACCATATTGGTCCTGCCCCTGGACCAGTATCAGGTCTTCCAGCTGGAACGGCCCGAGGGTGTTGACGAGTCCGAGTTGGGGGACGCCCTCAAATGGAAGCTCAAGGATTTTCTTGATTTCAGTCCTTCCGACGCCGTATCCGATGTTTTCCCATTCCCCGAAGATGCCTCCCGTGGCCGTGGTGACCTGGTCAACGTGGTGGCAGCCCGCAAATCCCTGGTGCTTGAACTGATCGAGCTGGTTGATGCCTGCGGCCTCGAGCTTGTTCAGATTGATATCGCGGAACTGGCCCTGAGCCACCTTGTAGAAAAGCTGGACCAGAACCGGCGCGGGGCGGCGCTGGTGCACATGCGCGGTCGCTACGGCCAGATGGTGGTGGGCAAGGGCAACATGCTCTACCTCTCGCGCCGCCTCGATGTGTCGGTGGATGATCTTCACGATGCGTCCCAACAGGAGAACGCGGTTCAGTCGCTTGCGTTGGAAATGCAGCGGTCACTGGATTATTACGAAAGCCAGCTTGGGCAGGTCCCGCCGGCTCGAATTCGTTTTGTTACAAGGGATACTTCTCTGCCGCTTTCCTCCATGCTCGGCTCTTATCTTGCCAGCGGTGTGGAAGCATTGGAGTGGTCGGACCTGGGCCTGGAAAGTGGCGTCGACAGCCGTTGTCTGACTGCCTGGAGCGCCGGCCTTTCTGCCCCTGAAAGCCCGGAGGTGCCCCAGCGGATCAATCTCTATACCGAAGAGCTGCGCCCGAGTAAGGAAAAACTTCAGGCTCGCACGGCTGCGGCTCTTGCAGCGTTGGCTCTGGTTGTCATTGCTGTCGTTGCAGGGGGCGTGCGTTACCAGCATGCGCAGCTCAGCGAACAGGTAGCTTCCCGGGAGCAACAGGTTGAAAGGTTGCAGCAGTCGGTGGACCAGTTGACCCGGCAGGCAGAATCTCGGCAGCCGGACCCGCAGGTTGAAGCGGCACTGGCCAGGGTTAACGAGACCCTCGTCCGGCGGCAGCGTTTGCTGACACAGGTTGAAAGCCTCATGTCCACGGCAACTGCAGGCTTTGCCGCGCCTCTGGAAGCCCTGGCGCAACAGGTACCAGATGGTCTCTGGCTGACGGACATTCGATTGAACGCCCAGAGTGGCAACGTCGGGCTCAAAGGTCGAGCGCAGGCCGGGCGATTGGTGCCGGCCTATCTCGAAGCACTTGGGAAAGAGCCCGCCTTTCAGGGAAAAACCTTCGGGGCGTTCCGGCTGGAACGAAGCGAACAGGGTAACTGGATCGATTTCCGCGTCGCCACTGATCAGAGCGACGGAGGTAAACCGTGAGCCAGGGCCTGAAGCAGACATGGCAGAAAGGTGCCGACTGGTTTAACGAAAGACCCATTCGTGAGCGTGTACTGATTACCGCCACCTGTCTGGTGTTGTTGCTGGTTGTGGGTTGGGAGCTTGCCGTTACCCCGGTCGTTGCGACAAATGATGCTCTGGACTCGCGTTTGAAATCCCTGTCACAACAACAGCAGGCTCTGCTGGAACAGCAGCAGACCCTGACCGCCCGACTGTCGTCTGATCCGTCACTGGAGCTGCGGCAGCGCCTGGAAGCCCGTCGGGCGAAGCTGGAAAGGCTGGATGCCGAACTGGCGGAAACTACCGGCAGACTGATTGCTCCACGAGCCATGGTTGCGCTGTTGCGGGATATCCTTGTGGCCCAGGACGAGCTGGAACTGGTGGGGGTGGAGCTGCTTGCGCCCACACCGATTTTTGATGAGCAGACCAGCAAATCGGAGGACGCTGCTGCCGAGTCTGAAGCGGCCAGCGGGCCACTGCTTTATGCCCATGATGTGGAAATCGTTGTCCGCGGAAGTTATCTCGACGTGCTGGATTACATCGAAACACTGGAAACCATGGACGACCGGCTGGGGTGGGTCTCGCTGAACTATCAGATGAAGGAATACCCCCGCAATGAAATCCGCATCCGTGTGCGCACACTGAGCCTCGACCGGGCCTGGCTGGGAGTCTGACATGGCATCTTTTCGCTTTTCGCTGGCATGGATGCCCCTGGTAACTGCGCTTCTGCTGGTGTCGGCGCAGAGCCATGCTCTGCAGGATCCGACCCGGCCAAGCGGGTTTCGTACACCACCGGCCGAACCCACGCCTGCGCGCGCCTTTGACCTGGCGTCGATCATTATCGGCGCGGACAGAAAGGTCGCTGTCATTAACGGCAGACCCCGTCAGGAAGGGCAGACTTTTGAAGGTGTCCGCCTCAGGCGGATCTATCCGGATCGGGTGGAACTGATTGATCAGGGACGAGTACGTATTCTAAAGCTTGATACCCTTCCGCAAGTGCGGAGTTCGCAATGAAACAGAAACGGGCCCCTATGACACTTAACCAGACCTTCATCAGCCTGATCCTCGCTGGCGTTCTGGCGGGATGCAGCACCAATCCGCTACTGCGCTCCAGCCAGGCAACGTCCACGGATGCCGCCGACGCAATTGTTGATGAGTTGGCCCAGGCCGAGGAAACGGCAAATGCCGAATCGCCCAGGGGTAATGAGGCCGAGCCGGCCATGAACGAAGCCCTCAGTCAGGCGCTTTTGCCACCACTGGCCAGCAGTGGCGGTGGTGAGGACCGGTTTGACGTCAATGCCAGCGGGCTGGCGGCGGCGCCCTTTTTCGAGGCCCTGGTTGAAGGTAGCCGCTACAACGTGGTGGTGTACCCGGGGGTGGACGCTCTCATCGATCTGCGTCTGAAAGAGGTCACGGTTCCGGAAGTCATGGATATCGCCGGTGATATTTACGGTCTGGATATCGAGCGTAACGGGCGCCTGTTCAAAGTAAAGCAGGGTGGCGCCCAGACGCGCATCTTTGCCATTGACTATCTGAGTTTCAAGCGTCGTGGTAGCTCCGAAACCCGCGTCAGCTCGGGCCAGGTCAGCAGCTCCCGGAACGGCTCATCTGGTGCAGGTGTGGGCGGCTCCGGTCAGCAATCGGAGGCCACCAACCTGGTGGGGACACAGATTTCCACCGAGACCCAGTCCGATTTCTGGCAGGATATCGGGCAGGCGCTGCAGATGATTGTGGGCACCAGCGATGGCAGCCAGGTTATCGTGAATTCCGATGCAGGGCTGGTCATGGTTCGCTCCGACAGCAGTGCCATGGCCATGGTCGATGAATATCTGCGCCGCACCCAACTGATCATGCAGCGCCAGGTAGTGCTGGAAGCCAAGATTCTGGAAATCCAGCTCAATGAGGGCTATCAGCAGGGCATTAACTGGTCTGATATTCAGAGTGCTTCCAGTATCACCGCCTCTGACGGGCTGCCGGAGGATTTTACCGCTCAGGCCCTGGCCGGCCAGGCCATTCAGACAGCGGATATTGGCGGGCTGTTTTCCGCCAGTGTTCGGGCCGGTGACTTTACCGCGCTGATTGAGCTTCTGGGTGAGCAGGGCAACGTGCAGATACTTTCAAGCCCGAGAATCTCCACAGTGAACAATCAGAAAGCGGTGATCAAGGTTGGCACCGATGAGTTCTTTGTCACTGACATCGATTTCCGGAACAGCCAATTGATTAATGCTGCTTCCGACAGAACGTCCACCTCGGTGGAGCTGACACCTTTCTTCTCCGGTATCTCGCTGGACGTGACGCCACAGATATCCGAGAACGGCACCATTATTCTCCATGTCCACCCGTCAGTGAGTGAAGTGAACGATCAGGAAAAGCTGATCACAGTGGGCAACGAAGATGTCACACTACCGCTGGCCAGAAGTACCGTCCGCGAAACCGACAGCGTGATCCGCGCCGAGAGTGGTCAGATCGTGGTAATTGGTGGCCTGATCCAGAACAGCAGTGAGGACAGGAATTCCGCCGTTCCTTTCTTCAGTGAAATACCGGTTGTGGGTGAACTGTTCAAGCAGCGCCGCTTCGAGTCCACCAAGAGCGAACTGGTGATCCTGTTGCGCCCGGTTGTGGCCGGTGCCGAGGAGATGAGAGGGGATGTCGCCGCAAGCCGGGAACGCATGAGCGTTCTTCGTGAGGTGCTGGAATCGTCGGAATCCACCATTCCCCAGGCTGCGGAGCCCAATCGCTAGCATGTACGAATCCCATTTCGGACTGCAGGAAGCACCGTTTGCATTGACGCCCAACACCCGCTACTTCCTGCGGGCGCGCAGCCATAATGATGCCCTGGAACTATTGCTGGTGGCGCTGCGTGAGCGCGAGGGCTTTATCAAGATTACCGGCGAGGTAGGCACCGGCAAAACCCTGTTGTGCCGGCTACTGCTCAATGAACTGGAGCAGGAAGCCTATACCGCCTATATACCCAACCCGCACCTGACGCCGGAAACCCTTTACGCCGCCGTGGCGGAAGAGCTGGGCGTGGACGTGAATGCCTGCACCAACACCCATCAGATCCTGAAGGCCCTGAACGAACGCCTGATCAGCCTCGCCATGGAACAGCGCCCGGTGGTGCTGGTCATTGATGAGGCCCAGGCCATGCCGGAAGAGACCATCGAGGCCCTGCGCCTGCTCACCAACCTGGAAACTGAAAGTATCCGCCTGTTGCAGGTGGTCCTGTTCGGGCAGCCGGAACTGGATGAACTGTTGAAACGCGACAGCCTTCGCCAGCTCAAACAGCGGATTACCTTTCAGTACCGCCTGGCACCGCTGGACAAGGTTCTGGTTGCCCAGTATCTGCGGCATCGGCTCGCCCAGGCCGGTTATAACGGGGGGGACCTGTTTTCGTCGTCGGCTCTGAAGCTGATCACCCGATCGTCCGGAGGCATTCCCCGGCTGGTGAACATAATTGCTCACAAGGCTCTGCTGGCGGCCTGGGGCAAGGGCGATCGCCAGGTCGACCGCTCTCATGTGATGCTGGCAATCCGCGACACTGACAGCGCCCGTATGCCAGGCCTGTTTGCGAGGTGGATATGAGCCTGCTCAATAATGCACTGCGTGAGGCTGAGCAGCGCCAGAGTCGCCCTGACGTCGCCGGCGCCTATACCGGTGCGGTTCAGCACAACCGTGAAGGACCGCCGCGCCTGATTTTTCTGGTGGTTCTGGTGATTCTCGTATTGGCCGGCGTCGGCGTTTACTGGTTTGGTACGACTGGGCCTGCGATGCAGGAAACCCCCGCTGTTGTTCCCCAGCCTGACCGTGAACAGGGCCAGGTTGAGCGGATTGCCGTGGAAAAACCAGATGAAGACGAGGCGGTGGCGCAGCAATCTAAAGCTGTGACCGAGCCTGCACCGGAACGTTTGCTGGAACCGGAGCCGGAGGTGGTGGAGCAGCCTGTAGCCAGAGCGGCACCGCCTGAGCCGGAGCCAGAACCTGAAACGACCCAGACAGAGATGCCATTGGCGAAAGCTCCTGCGCCAAAAGCTCCAGAGGAACCAGCGGCTTCGAGCCCGCAGCCCATGGTGAAAATCACCCCCCAGACTCCGGAAGCGATTGATCGCAGAACAGCCCGGGAACTGGAAGCGTTGTTGGGGAATGGGCAGATGACTCAGGCAGAACGTCGCCTGGCGGCCCTGACACAGACTCAGAAGGCCCCGCTCAGCCGATTTGCGGTGGCCCGAACCTTACTGGTGGATGGTGACATCGATCGGGCCCTTGGTTGGCTGCCCCCGGATGCCGCCGCGGCGGATGCGAACCTGCGCATGCTGCGGGCCCGAGCTCTGCATGCCAGTGGTCAGTTGGACGCGGCGGTGGCCACCCTGGAATCCAACGTGCCGGCCGTGGCCGAACTGCCAGCCTATCGCGTGACCCTGGCGACGCTTCTGCAGCAGCAGGGTCAGGGCCAGGAGGCCGCCGCCCAGTGGGCGGAACTGATCGCCTGGGATGATAGCCGCGCTCCCTGGTGGGTGGGGCTCGCTATCGCGTTGGAGGATCAGGGTGAAATCCGGGGCGCCGCCCGGGCCTACCGGCAGGCGGCTGAACTGCCGGGCCTGCCGCCTTCCCTGGCGGATTATGTCCAGCGCCGGCTAGCGTCACTGAGGGCAGGATGATTCATGGCTGAAGCAAAGAAAAAGATCCGCATCGGCGACCTGCTGGTCCAGAACGAGGTCATCACCGAGCAACAGCTGATGACCGCTCTGAAAGAGCAGAAGAATACCGGTCGCAAACTGGGCCGCACGCTGATTGATCTGGGGTATGTGGAGGAGGACAACCTTCTTAACATCCTCTCGCGTCAGCTCGACGTGCCTTTCGTTCAGCTTCGCCACTACCAGTTCAACAACGAGCTGGTAAAGAAACTACCCGAGGCCCTGGCGCGGCGTTTCCGCAGTATTGTGCTGGCCGAGCAGCGGGGCGAACTGCTGGTGGGTATGGCCGACCCGCTCGATATTTTTGCCTACGACGAGCTGGTTCGCGTACTGAAGCAGCCCATCAAGCAGGCGGTGGTGCGGGAAAGCGAACTGCTTAGCACCCTTGACCTGGTCTACCGACGCACCGATGAAATTGCCTCTCTGGCGGAAGAGCTGGAAGACGAACTTGGCGATGACGCCTTCGACCTGGCGGACCTGTCCGCTGAATCAGAAAGTGCCGAAGCGCCTGTTGTTAAACTGCTACAGACCCTGTTTGAGGACGCGGTTCAAGCTCGCAGTTCGGATATTCACATCGAACCGGACGAGACTGTGGTGCGCATTCGCCAGCGTGTGGACGGCGTACTGCAGGAACAGGTGATGAAGGAAAAGCGGGTCAATTCCGCCCTGGTCCTGCGCCTGAAGCTGATGGCCGGGCTGAATATTTCCGAAAAACGGATTCCCCAGGACGGCCGTTTCAACGTGCGCGTGAAGGGCCGCAGCATTGACGTGCGGGTGTCCACCATGCCGGTGCAGTATGGCGAATCCGTCGTCATGCGCCTGCTGGACCAGAGCCAGGGCATGCTGAACCTGGAAAGCACCGGCATGCCGCCCAGACTGCTGGAGAACTTCCGCCGGATGATCAAGAAGCCCCACGGTATGATCCTGGTCACCGGGCCCACCGGTAGCGGTAAAACCACCACGCTCTATGGCGCCTTGACGGAACTGAACCATCCGGAAGTGAAAATCATTACCGCCGAGGACCCGGTGGAATACCGGCTGCCGCGGATTACCCAGGTGCAGGTCAACCCCAAGATCGGACTTGAGTTCGCCACCGTTCTGCGGGCCGCTTTGCGCCAGGATCCGGACGTGATTCTGGTGGGCGAGATGCGGGACCACGAAACCGCCGAGATCGGGCTGCGAGCCGCCATGACCGGTCACATGGTGCTCTCCACCCTGCACACCAACGATTCCATCAGCAGCGCCATGCGACTGATCGACATGGGCGTGGAACCCTTCCTGGTGGCCAGTTCACTACTGGGTGTGGTCGCCCAGCGACTGGTGCGCAAGGTCTGCGAAAACTGCGTGGAAGCCTACCAGCCGACGGACCAGGAAAAGGTGTGGCTGTCCGGTTTTAATCTTGACCCGCTGGACCTGGAAGCGGGCTTCGTACATGGAAGAGGCTGTTACCAGTGCAGTAACAGTGGTTATCGCGGGCGTCTCGGTGTCTATGAAATGCTGGAAATGAACGAACCCATGCTGGACGCCCTGCGCCGACAGGATATTTCCCTTTTCACCCGCGAGGCCCGCAAGAGTTCGCTCTACCGCCCCCTGGGCCATTGCGCCATGGACTTCGCCCTGCGGGGCGTGACCACCCTTGAGGAAGTCTCGCGGGTGGCAGCAACCTCTGAAGGCGAGGTGTCGCTGGAAGAGGTGCCTGAGTTATCGGACGAAATTTCTGGCGAGCATCCGGCACCCGGGGGAGGTAACTGATGCAGTTCAGCTACCGAGGCAAAGACAGCCGGGGCTCGACCCAGCAGGGTGCCCTGGCCGCCCCCAACGCGGACGCTGCAGCATCCGAGCTGATGCGCCGGGGCATTACGCCGCTGTCTATCCGCAAGGTGCAGGAGACTGACTCCGTCCTGAACAGATTGTCCGAACTGCCACTGTTCCGGAAAAAGATCTCCCTGGATGAACTGATCGTCTTCTGCCGGCAGATGTACGCCCTGACCAAAGCCGGTATCCCGCTGATCCGCACCATGCGCGGCCTGGCGGATACCACCCGGTCCCCGGAGCTGGGCCGGGTACTGGACGATGTCACCACGCGGCTGGAAGGCGGCTCCACCATGGCAACCGCCATGCAGGCCCATCCCAAAGTCTTTTCGGATCTTTTTATTGCCATGATCCATGTGGGGGAGAACACCGGCCAGCTGGATGATGCTTTCAAGCGGTTATCGGAGATTCTTGAGCTGGAACGGTATACCAAAAGGCGCCTGAAGCAGGCCCTACGCTATCCGACCTTTGTGGTCATTGCCCTGTTTGCCGCGCTTATGGTGGTGAATTTTCTGGTCATTCCCAAGTTCGCCGCCGTGTTCAACAAACTGGGCGCCGACCTGCCGTTTCTGACCCAGGTGCTTGTGGGTACCTCCAATTTTCTGCTGGCCTACTGGTATTTTCTGCTCGCCGCTATCATCGCCGGCTCCATCCTGGTCAAACAGTGGAAAGCGACCGAGCAGGGGCGCCTGATATGGGATCGCTACAAGCTGAAAATGCCCATTATCGGGCCGTTACTGGAGCTGATCACGCTGAGCCGTTTCGCCCGCAACTTTGCCAGTATGTTGGCGGCTGGTATGCCGGTGACCCACGCCCTCAGCGTGGTGGCAGATGCCACTGACAATGCCTGGATATCGAAACATATCAAAGAGATGCGTTACGGTATCGAACGAGGCGAAAGCCTGCTGCGAACCGCAAGACACAGCAATATGTTCACACCCCTGATCCTGCAGATGATTGCGGTGGGGGAAGAGACCGGCTCAGTGGACGACATGCTGGTTAACGTTGCCGATTTTTACGATGAAGACGTGGATTACGGACTCAAACGACTGGCGGAATCCATCGAGCCAATACTGATTGTGGCCATGGGTATTCTGGTGCTGATACTGGCGTTGGGCGTGTTCCTGCCGATCTGGGACCTGGGGGCGGCCGCCATGGGGCGGGGATAAATCATGGCAGGGCAGCGGCTAGGGGACTCCGGAGGCCTGAAGAGTGCCCGCTGGTTCCGGAACCTGGTTGCCGTGACCCTGCTGTTTGTTCTGTTGTGGTTCCTACTGGATGCGCTGGAGCGGGAGCTGCAAAGAGCGGAAGAACAGTCGGCCAACCTTGTGCTGAGCCAGTTACGCTCGGCATTGGTGGTGAAGGGAGCTGAGGTCATGCTTGACCGGCATGCCGGCCTCACAGAGCAAGAGGGCATCAACCCTTTTGGGCTGATGACCCATCAATGGGCTAACTATGCCGGCCAATGTGACGGTGACAGTCCGGAGCCAGGGGCCTGGTGCTTCAGGGAAAGGACACAAAAAGAAACAGTAAAACAGGGCAGGGGGTGGTTAATTTATAACCCTAAGCAGCCGATAACCATTCAGGATCGGCAAGCAGAAGGCGGAAAGCCCCTGGCCTGGAAAGTGGCAACAGAATATTCAGATCGCAACGGCAACGGACAGCGCGATAAAGATGAACGACTCACCGGTCTAAGGATAGTGCCAGTGTCGTTCACTGAAATATCAGAGAAGGCGTCAGGTGAGGCGCTACGGTGATGTTAAACAATAAGATGCCGGGGGGAATAGTGACTATGAAACAGATGAACAGGCACTTCCAACAACGGGGCTTTACCCTGATCGAGCTGGTGGTGGTTATCTCCATCCTGGCTATTCTGGCGGCCTTTGCGTTGCCGAGGTTTGCTCAGCTTTCGGAGCAGGCGCATCAAGCGACGATCCGGGCGACTTCTGGAGCCCTCGCGGCCGGCGTTGCCCTGGCGAAAACCCAGTGGGTGTCCAACGGGTTTACCACGGCTCAAACCGATGTGGTGGGTTTTGGCAATGATAATGTGGACGTCAGTGATGATGGCTGGCCGGTGTCGGTCGCGTCTGATTCCACCGACACCACCATGGACGCCACGGAATGTGGAGAGGTCTGGTTTGGCGTATTGCAGTCAAATGCACCGACTTTGACCGGGACGAATCCCGAGTACGTGATCTCTACAACTACCGGTGATTGCGTGTTCACTTACCAGCCAGACCGTCAGGGCAGCACCATTGCCTACGACGCAGACACTGGTGAAATTATCACAACGATTAACTGATCAATCTTAAAACCAATTGGCAAAGAAGACGGAGTAATCCTATGAAAGCGATGACAGCTATTGCAGCAAGAAAAGAAAAAGGTTTCACCCTGATTGAACTGGTCATGGTAATTGTGATTTTGGGGATTTTGGCGGCGTTTGCGTTGCCGAGGTTTGCGGATTTTGGAACAGATGCACGAACTGCGACTATTAACGGCGCGGCGGGTGCTGTTCGTTCGGCTGCTTCAATTGCCCACTCGCGTTGGGTTGCGGATGGCAACTCGGCTACGACCGTAACTTTGGATGGACAGTCTGTAGATATGGACAGCACCAATGGTTATCCGACAGCTACAACCGGTGGGATTGATGTCGCCGCTCAGCTAAGTGCCGAGTTCCAGGTAGGTACCGAAGCGTCTAATGCAGTTACGATTTCTCTATTGGGTTCTGATGGTACGACCGTTGTTCCGAATTGCAGCTTCAGTTATTCCGAACTGACAGGCATTGTTTCCTCTATCAATAATGCGTGCGAGTAGTAATGTAGGTCGGATTAGCGCAGCGTAATCCGACAAATCTGATCACCGTGCCACCCAATGTCGGATTACGGCTTCGCCTAATCCGACCTACGTTTTACGCGTTGTGATTGGGTGGTGTGGGGATTCCGGGAGGGGGCATGGGAACAAGGATCGCCCCGAGGGCATCGGGGTTCACCCTGGTCGAACTGGTGATGGTCATTATTCTGATCGGCGTGTTGTCGGCGGTTGGAATTGGTTTGTTTGCTGGCCGTTCTGCCTTTTCTCCCTTGCTGGCTACCCAGCAACTGTCGTCCGCCACGCTGCTTGCCCAACAGGCGGCGCTGGCGGGCAATTCGTCTGACACACTGACTATTCGGCAGACGAGTGACGAGCTGCTCTTTTCAGCGGCCTCTTCCCAATTCAGCCTTCAACGCAGCGGCGCCACCATGGCCTACAGCGTGGGGGTAGTTCGTTCACTAATGTTCCTGCAGGCGGCGTGACCATCGGATTTGATGATCTCGGGCGAGTCGCATCCCCCACTGCAAGAACCAGCATCGATTTCCGCATCACCGGTGACAGCACCTTCAATCTTTGCCTGAGCTCGCTTGGTGCGGTGTTTGAAGGTTCCTGCCCATGACTCGCCGGCAAAGGTTCATTCGCTCTCAAAGTGGCGCCACCCTGGTGGAGCTGGTGATTACCATTGTGATTATCAGCGTGGCAATTGCCGGTGTGGTGGGAGCCTTTGCGCTGATCACCGGGCGAAGTGCCGATCCGTTGAACCAGACTCGGGCTGTGGCTCTGGCCCAAATCTACATGGACGAAATCCTCAGCCGGCGCTATGACGAAGACACCCCGGTCGGCGGCAATCCCCGGGAGCCGGGCTGTGACATCAATACCGAGGAAGCCAATCGTTCGGATTACGACGATGTGGATGACTACAATGCCATTGACAATGCAGCCCCTGAGAACGCCGAGGGTACGGCGCTGGGGGCGGACTATGGCAGTTTTCAGGTGTCCGTGACGGTGCAATGTGCCGGGGATGAGATCGGCCTGGCGTTGGACGAGGCCAAACGCATTGACCTGACAATCACCGACCCCAGCGGTCAGGACTATGGTTTCTCAGCGTACAGGGCGAATTTCTGATGGCTCGCCAGACCGGTTATACGCTGATCGAGCTGATCATGGTGATTGTGCTGCTCAGCATTGTCGCGACAGTGTCGGTGAGGTTTGTGGGCCTGTCCACACAAGGCGCGTTGGACACCAGTACGCGACAGTTGCGGGCGCTTCAATCGGTGGTGATCAGCGAGCAGTTGACCCGGGAGTTGCGGGAGGCATTCCCGCTCTCGGTACGAACCGGCGGCTCCTGTATTGAGTGGCTGCCGCTGGAAGCAGGCACCAATTACCTCAGGCGCACCCGCGGCCCGGATTTTGATGAAATCGAGATTGCCGCTTTCGCTCAGCCACCTGCAACGGGCGATACGCGGGCGGTGATCTACGGTTATGGCACCAGTACCGGTGACCTGTATACCGCATCCGACCCCGGCCCCGTGTCATCTACAATTTCTGCGATCAATAACACAGGGTCACCGGCGACCATTACCCTGTCCTCCGGCCACCGATTCAATACCAACTCTCCGGCGCGGCGTCTTTTTGTGGTGGGCGAGCCGGTGAGTGTTTGCCAGAGCGGCCGTTTCCTTTACCGGTACAGTGGTTACTCGCCGAGTGACACGCAGCCGCAGCCGCCCTCCGGAACACCCGAAGTGCTGGCAGCCAGCCTGACCGGTACAGTGGATTTCCGCGTACTGCCGGCCACCCTTCAGCGGGCCGCGGTCGTTCAGTTCATCTTCGAACTGGAAAGCCCGGACGGAGAAGAAACCACCACCGTCAGCCAGGAGGTACAGATCCGCAATGTGCCCTGACAGATTCCGGAAACACCAACGCGGAGCAGGCCTGCCCATTGCCATCTTCGTAATCACGGCCCTTGCGCTGATTGTCGCGGGCATGGCGCAGCAGCAGCAAAGCACAGGGCTGGCAGTCAGCCAGCAGATCCTGTCCCAGCGGGCGTTCTATGCGGCGGAAAGCGGGGCTCAGGCGGCGGTTACCGAGGCGCTCTATGGCAGTGGTTGCAGCTCCGTCCCCGGTTCATTGAGTTTTTCACAGGCCGGGCTGAATGGTTGTAGCGCCGGTCTCAGTTGTTCAGCAGTTCAGGCTGATATCAGTGGCAGTCCGGCACCCGAGACGATTTATACCCTGGTCAGTACCGGTCAGTGCGGGTCGGGTAGCGAGCAGGCGGAGCGAATAATTGAGGTGCGCGTGAGATGAAAAAACTGGAAACATGGCTGGTGACGTTGCTGTTGTTGGTAGCGCCGGTTTCTCACGCAGCCATAGTCGTCTCAGCAAACAATGATTCCACTGGTCCTGTAACGGTGAATGTGGGCGATTCAGTTTCAATAGAAGTGGTTGCCGACAACTGTGAGTCTGTTTCTGGCAACAACGCGGCATGGCGGGACAACTGGGAAAATGCCGGTAATCCCCAGCAGGAAATTTACGCGACCAGTCCATGTACAGTCACATCGCTTAATCGGACGACGAGCTTTGGAAGCCCTGGCACCTATACCGTCAGATTTATATCTGAGTTCTGCAAAAACTACAGGTCAAGTGGCGAGTGTCGAGGAGGCGGATGGGAGGAAGACCAGCGCGGAAGCATCGTTATCAATGTGGTCGATCCAAATGCTCTGACCTGCTTTGAAGACGATTACGCTGGCAGCTCTCTCAATCCGGACGACTGGGTAGCCTCAGTCGCCAGCGGTTCTTTCACGCCCAGTGTCGTCAATGGCCGCCTGCGAATGACCGAGGCGTCTGCAAATCAGTCCACGGCGCTCACACTGCAGCGTGAAATTCCCGGGGCCGATAACCTTGTCGTCCTTGAGTTTGACTACTACGCATACGGCGGCAACGGTGCCGACGGTATTGCTGTGGTGTTGTCGGACGCCCTGGTTACGCCTCGGCCCGGCAGTTTCGGTGGTTCTCTGGGCTATGCCCAGCGCAACAATGGTGACCCGGGGTTTGCGGGTGGCTGGTTGGGTATTGGTCTGGATGAATACGGCAATTTCTCCAATCCGAGCGAGGGTCGCCAGGGTGGCCCTGGCAGGATCAGGCAGTCGGTAGCAATCCGTGGGTCCGGGTCAGGCAGCACCGGCTACAACTATCTGGAAGGTACGGGAACGCTGCCCACGGGCGTCGACGCTACCGGTTCCAGCAGCCCTCATCGATACCGGATTACCGTCGACTCGAGAACAGCCGGGCAGGCTATCGTATCTGTTGAGCGCGACACCGGGTCCGGTTTCAATACGCTCATCCCTGCTTTCAACGTTCTCAACAACTCCAGCCAGGCCAACGTTCCAGAAAACTTTTTGTTGTCGCTCACCGGCTCAACTGGGGGCTCAACGAATATTCACGAACTGGATGATCTGGAACTCTGTGCCCTGAAATTGAACCCGATCGGTGAGCAGGTAGACCATTTTGAGATTGTGCACGATGGCGTTGCGCTGACGTGCCAGCCAGAAACGGTCACCATCCGCGCCTGCGCCAATGACGATTGCAGCGAGCTGTTTACCGATCCGGTCAATGCGACTTTGTCACCGACCAATGGCTGGCAGGGGGGCAACGTGGTGAGCCTGACCGGCGGTCTTGGCCAGGCCAGTCTGCAAAATACAACCGCTGGCGACGTGACACTGGACGTGATTGGTTCGCAGCCCTCGGCCCGGCCTCAGTCAGTGACGCTTTGCGAAGAGGCAGGCAGCGCTCCCTCGGCGGCAAACTGCGTTCTCACGTTCGTGGATTCGGGACTGGCTTTTGATGTGCCCGATATGATGTCCCACCGCGAAGAGCAGAACATTCAGGTCCGGGCAGTGCGGCGTGACAACCAGACGGATCAATGTGTGCCGGCCTTTGAAAATGTGGAACGCACCGTGGGTTTCTGGTCTACCTACATTGACCCCGACGCCGCCGGGCGGCCTGTGAGCCGACCAGTGTCGGTGGACGGAACCGATATCAGTGGCAGTGCTTCCTCACCCACACCACTGAGCCTGACGTTCGGCGCGGGCGGTATTGCAGAGATTGACGTTCGTTACCCGGACGCCGGGCAAATGCAGCTGGATGCGCTATATGAAGGGTCTGCCGCCAATTCGGATGCGGGTTTGACGATGCCTGGCGCCGACAACTTCGCCAGCCGTCCTGTAGGCCTGTGTGTGACCACCGCTGGTGAGTGTGCTGCTGCAGACGCATCCTGTCCGACGTTTGTTAAGGCGGGAGCGTCATTTGATCTTTCAGTGACTGCCGCAGGCTGGCAGAGCGATACAGATATTGATTTCTGCGCCGGCAACCCGACGACGCCGAATTTCTCCATGGCGGATATCGAACTGACGTCTGAGCTGGTCGCGCCATCCGCGGGTGTTCCAGGGACTTTTGCGCCTGCAACCTACGATCACTTACCCGCTGCGGATGCCACTACGGTTGTTCCATCAACAATCTCCGAGGTGGGCGTGTTCCGGTTCACCGCGAAGCCTTCGCCCGGGGGATACTTTGGCCAGACAGTTCCCGAAGCGAAAAGCCAGCCTGCCGGGCGATTCTACCCGGACCGCTTCATTGTGGCGGTTGATCCAGGAGAACTGCTGGCGGAATGCGTCGGCCCGCCTTCCTTCAACTACATCGGTCAGGGCTTCAGTTGGCTAATGGCTCCCAGCGCAACCATTGAGCCTGTTTCTGTGACCGGTGCCCGGACCCGGAACTATGCTGACCCGGCTTTCACCGATCCTGGCGACCAGGCCTTTCAGAAACTTGCTCCGGCGGGGGTCACAAGAACCATGCCTGCGTCAGACACTCTCGCGCTCAACGCAAACGGTGATCCCCTGGCGGTAACGGTATCGGCGAACTCTGGCACATTGGCTCCGATTGCCCCGGGGCTTCTGGAGTACACATATAGCGCTGGAGACACGATCAGCTACGACAAAGTCATCGACGCACGCGTGGCGCTCGTGGCGGACCCGGCTCTGGAGTTTGTCATTAATAGCATTGTGGATTCTGACAGTGTTGCTGGTGCGGACGCGCCTTATTCCATTAGCCCGGTTATGAATTTTAGTATCCGCTACGGCCGACTGGCGCTGGAAAACGCCTACGGACCGGAAACTATGGATCTGGTCGTGCCTTTTGAAGCGCAGATCTGGAACGGTTCCCGCTTCGAGCGGCATACGGATGATAACTGCTGGGCATACAATACGGCTGATGCAGTGGTTACAGACACGCCGCCCAGTACTTCAGTAGAGGCAAAGACAGGTACGCTCGCAAATGGCGGACCGGCATCCGGAGCGGAGCTGCTACTGACCGCCCCGGGTGAGGGCAACACCGGAAGTGTACAGGTGCGTTATCCGGTGCCGCTTTACTGGCAGGATGATTTTGACGGTGATGGCTCCCTTGAAGACCCTACGGCCACGGGCACTTTCGGCGTTTACCGCGGCAACGACCGGGTCATCTACTGGCGCGAACGCTAGCCGCTAGTCTTCCTCCGTTTCCGGGTGGTCCATGTTCAGTTCGTTGATCTTCCGGGTCAGGGTATTGCGTCCCCAGCCAAGGAGGATGGACGCATCCCGGCGACGTCCGCCGGTGTGTTTCAGCGCGGTTTCGATCATGATGCGCTCGAACTCCGGCACGGCCGTGTCCAGGATCGACTTTCGGCCCCTCTTCAGTTCCTGTTCCGCCCAGTTGCGCAGGCCATCCTGCCAGGTCTGGCCGGTGGCGGTGGCTTCCGCCTGTTGCATCAGCTCCGGCGGCAGGTCGTCTATGTGCACTTCCCGGCCGCTGGCCATCACCGTTAGCCAACGGCAGGTGTTTTCCAACTGGCGGACGTTACCCGGCCAGGGCAGGGTGGTCAGGTATTCTTCCGCTTCCGGCCTCAGGATTTTGGTTTCAACCGCCAGTTCCTTGGCCGCCCGCTTCAGGAAGTGTCCCATCAGCCGGGGGATGTCTTCCCGCCTTTCTGCCAGCTTTGGGAGGTGTACCCGGATCACGTTCAGGCGGTGAAACAGATCTTCCCGGAAGGTGCCAGCCTGAACCAGCTTCTCCAGGTCCTGGTGTGTGGCGGCGATGATGCGCACGTCCACTTTGATGGCCGTGGTGCCGCCAACCCGGTAGAACTCGCCGTCTGCCAGCACCCGAAGCAGGCGGGTCTGGGTGTCGGCGGGCATGTCGCCGATCTCATCGAGGAACAGGGTGCCGCCGTTGGCCTGTTCAAAGCGGCCCTGGCGGGCGGCACCGGCGCCGGTGAAGGCGCCTTTTTCATGGCCGAACAGCTCTGATTCGATCAGGTCCTTGGGAATGGCCGCCATGTTCAGGGCAATGAACGGGTGGTTGGCCCGGGGGCTGTGGTTGTGCAGTGCCTGGGCGACCAGCTCCTTGCCCGTGCCGCTTTCGCCGTTGATCAGTACCGTGATGTTGGAGTGGGACAGGCGGCCTATGGCCCGGAAGACTTCCTGCATGGCCGGCGCTTCGCCAATGATCTCGGCGTTGCGCTGGTTGCTGTCCACCGGGGGCTCGGTGGTGGCCCGCCGTTCATGGCTGTGGGCCACCGCCCGTTTGGCCAGGGCCACGGCGTCGTCCACATCGAATGGCTTGGGCAGGTATTCGAATGCCCCGGTCTGGTAGCTGGTGACCGCGCTTTCAAGATCGGAATGGGCGGTCATGATGATGACGGGAAGATCCGGAAAGCTCTCCACGATACGCGATAGCAGGGTGATGCCATCCACGCCCGGCATGCGGATATCGCTGATAATGGCGTCGGGCTGCTCTTGATCCAGGCGCATCATAATGCTTTCGCCACTGTCAAAAACCCGGGGCTGCATACCGGCCTGGTTCAGGGCGCGCTCCAGCACCCAGCGAATACTGCGATCGTCGTCTATGATCCAGACGTTTGCCGGTTGGGTCATTGGTTGTCCTCCAGAGGCAGGAAGATGATGAAATCGGTTTGGCCGGGCTCGCTCTCGCATTCCACAAGTCCGTGATGTTGTCCGATAATGCTTTGGGTGATCGACAGGCCCAGGCCGGTGCCGCTGGCCCGACCGCTGATCATCGGGTAGAAGATGTTCTGAAGCAGATCAGCGGGAATGCCGGGGCCGTTGTCGATGACATCCACACGGCACACCAGGCGGTGACGGCGATGGCCTATGGTGAACTGGCGCAGGGCCCGGGTGCGGAAGCTGATAGTGGGTGGCGCTGTGCGGTCGCTGTCGGACTGGTTTTCGAAAGCGGCTTCCATGGCGTTGCGGGCAATGTTCAGAAACGCCTGGATCAGTTGTTCCTTGTCGCCCTGAAATTCCGGAAGGCTGGGGTCGTAATCCCTATGAAAACTCAGTCGCCCACGGCTTTCGGCTTCCAGCAGGGTTCTTACCCGCTCCAGCACCTCATGGATATTGGTGGGCGCCAGTTTGGGGGCTTTGTTGGGCCCGAGCATACGGTCCACCAGCGATCGCAGCCGGTCGGCTTCATCAATGATCACCTGGGTGTACTCGCGCTGGTCCTCGTCGTCCAGTTCCCGGTCCAGAAGCTGGGCTGCGCCGCGAATACCGCCGAGCGGGTTCTTGATCTCATGGGCCATGCCCCGCACCAGAATACGGGTGGTTTCCTGCTGGGAGATAATGTCTTCTTCGCGGCTGATTCTCAGCAGGCGATCCCGGGGCTGGATTTCGATAATCAGTTCCGAGGGATCAGGGCTGGCGGAGGTCACCGAATAGTCGACGGTCAGCCTGGATCCGCTGGCCAGTATGAATTCTGCCTCACGACGGGTGTAGCTGTGCCCGGTTTCCGCGGCCGCGTAGAGGGTCTTCAGGGCATCTTCGGAATCAATCAGGATATCGCTGATGGGGGAGCCGAGACTGCGAGTGATGCTGGTCTCGAACAGGCTTTCAGCGGCGGGGTTGAGGTACTGCACACACAGCCCGTCTTTCAGCACAAGAATCGCCGTGGTCAGGCTGTCCAGTATGTTCTTGTACTCCGCCGATAACGCCATGCTCTATCCCTTTCCGGTTGGCACCCCATCTCACCCGTGATCAGGTGCAAAAAGCGAACCACTTTAAGAGAGTAGGATCCGGGGATGCGCGTTTAGCGGGCATAGGCGCCCCAGGGCGACCTGCTACGCCGTTGGTTAGTGCAAATGTCTTACTGAGTTGGAAAAACGTCCTGATATCTGCCCCGTCAAGGAACAGAGTATGGCCAGTTTATGGTGCGTATGCACCAAAATAAAGCACGGCAGTGATCGAGCGGGGGAATCGCCAGGTGATTTACCAGACCAGGCCGGGTCAGTTCAGTACGCTGGGCCGATGAACGGTAAAGCTGATGGTTTCGCCGGGTTTAATGGTAACGCCGTCGCTGTCCACAATGCTGACGGTCGCCTGGTGGGTACCACGGTAGACGTTGTCCACATTGATGGTTCCGGACCTGGATTGGCCTACGGGCTGCCCGTCCAGGGTTACCTCGTATTTGTGTCCGTTTCTCAGCCCCGGTGTGCTGGTGACTTCGAAGGAGACGTTGCCAGCGCCTCGCCAGAAGGCCTGCTGATCGTTGGGAGAAAGAAAACGCACATCAGAGTAGGCAGCGCCCTCGGTCTCTACTTTTTCCCGTAATTCTTCCGGCTCGCGGACGGCTTCCGGCTTCGGCAGGGTAATGGTGGTCACCGGTTTGACGTCCACACGCTCAACCGGAGCATTGCCGGAGGGCTCGTCTGTATAGGTCACATTACCCTGGGCGTCCACCTGCCGGTAGATATCGGCTGAGAGGGGCGCGGATAGCAATACTGCGATGCCGGTTACAAGAATGAGCCTGCGCGTCATACGACCAACCTTTTATTGATTCTCTTCGATTATCGGTGTGGTGGTGCTGCTTTTCAATCCTGCAATAACAAAAAGCCCCGCACAAGCGGGGCTTTAGACTACAGTTTCCGGCTAAAGCAATTAGCAGGAGTAGTAGAGGTCGAACTCAACCGGGTGGGTTGTCATGTTCAGACGCTGAACTTCCCCACGCTTCAGTTCCACGTAGCCGGCGATCATGTCTTCAGTGAAGACGCCGCCGCGGGTCAGGAACTCGTGGTCCTTCTCGAGGGAGTCCAGGGCTTCCGCCAGGGTCTCTGCAACGGTCGGGATGTTGAGTGCCTCTTCTTTCGGCAGGTCGTATAGGTCCTTGTCCATGGCATCGCCAGGGTGGATCTTGTTCTGGATGCCGTCCAGGCCAGCCATCATCAGGGCAGCGAAGGCCAGGTACGGGTTGGCGGACGGATCCGGGAAGCGTACCTCGATACGACGTGCCTTGGCGCTGTTTACCCATGGTATACGGATGGAAGCTGAACGGTTACGGGCCGAGTAGGCCAGCATTACCGGTGCCTCGAAACCTGGAACCAGACGCTTGTAGGAGTTGGTCGACGCGTTGGTAAAGGCGTTGATCGCAGTCGCGTGCTTGATGACACCGCCGATGTAGTACAGGGCGGTTTCGCTCAGTCCGGCATAGCTGTCGCCGGCGAAGACGTTCTTGCCGTCTTTGGCCAGGGACATGTGGACGTGCATGCCTGAACCATTGTCGCCAACGACTGGCTTGGGCATGAAGGTAGCGGTCTTGCCGTAAGCGTGCGCCACGTTGTGTACGCAGTACTTGAGGATCTGAACCTCGTCCGCTTTCTTGGTCAGGGTGTTGGCGCCAACGCCGATTTCACACTGGCCGGCTGTGCCCACTTCGTGGTGGTGTACTTCGATTTCCAGGCCCATGGACTCCATGGCCGCACACATGGCGCCACGCAGGTCGTGCAGGCTGTCTACGGGTGGAACCGGGAAGTAGCCGCCTTTAACGCCCGGACGGTGGCCGATGTTGTTGCGCTCGAAGTCGTCGCCGGATACCCAGGCAGCTTCCTCAGAGTGAATTTCGTACATGGCGCCCTGCATGTCGACTTTCCACTTCATGGAGTCGAAGACAAAGAACTCGGGCTCCGGGCCGAACAGCGCGCTGTCCGCAATACCCGTGGACTTCAGGTATTCTTCGGCACGACGTGCAACGGAGCGGGGGTCACGCTCGTAGCCCTGCATGGTGGAGGGCTCGACGATGTCGCAGGTCAGGTTGAGGGTGGTTTCTTCGGTGAACGGGTCCAGAACGGAAGTGCTGTCGTCCGGCATAAGAATCATGTCGGATTCGTTGATGCCCTTCCAGCCAGCAATAGACGAGCCGTCGAACATCTTACCGTCGGTGAAGAAATCTTCGTCGACTTCAGTGGCGGGCAGCGTGACGTGCTGCTCTTTACCGCGGCTGTCGGTGAATCGAAGGTCGATCCATTTGACTTCGTGTTCTTTGATCAGATCAATCGTTTTGGACATTGTACATGCTCCGTCTGTTATCCCGCCGGGCGGGCCATTTCTGTGTAGATACGTGCCGGATCGTTCAGCAATAGTGAAGCCCGATCTTTTTCAGGTCTGGCAGCTTAACAAAAGCCATCGCCAGTTACCTACAAATTCGGCTGCTGGAATCGAAGCAATAGGCTTGCCAATTTCGGCTACAGGTTAGCCGGGTGCGCCAGAACTGCGCAATCAGCGGGGTTTCGGACGTTTTTAGCGCGAGCGCACCAATCTGTATCCCGTTTTCGCCCTGTTGTGGTGCGTTAATTTGGTGCAGCTTTACCGTAGACGCACCAATACAGGGCGGAAGGTTTTCCTCTCGCCTTCGTATCATTGTTCATATAAACATCACCACTATTGCTATATACTGCGCGCCACTTATTTTTACCCCATTTTTCACCCAAGTCGGTGCATTCTGCAGGAATAAAGTTGTGATTGAGAAACTCCGTAATATCGCCATTATCGCCCACGTCGACCATGGTAAGACCACCCTGGTGGACCAGTTGCTGCGACAGTCCGGCACGCTGGACCGCAAAGAGCTCGAGAGCGAGCGCGTCATGGATTCCAACGACCAGGAAAAGGAAAGGGGCATTACCATCCTGGCCAAGAACACGGCGCTTAAATGGCACGACTACGATATCAACATCGTGGACACCCCCGGACACGCAGATTTTGGTGGTGAAGTCGAACGGGTCATGAGCATGGTTGATTGCGTGCTGCTGGTGGTCGACTCTATTGACGGCCCCATGCCCCAGACCCGCTTTGTGACCCAGAAGGCTTTCGCGGCCGGTTTGCGTCCGATTCTGGTGGTTAACAAGATTGACCGCCCCGGTGCCCGGCCGGACTGGGTCGTCGATCAGGTTTTTGATCTGTTCGACAACCTGGGGGCCACGGATGAGCAGCTGGACTTCCCGATTGTTTTCGCCAGCGCCCTGAACGGCATTGCTGGCATGGATCATGAAAAGCTGGATGACAACATGGACGCTGTATTCCAGTCCATCGTCGACCATGTTCCAGCGCCGAACGTCGATCCTGACGGCCCTTTCCAGATGCAGATTTCCCAGCTGGATTACAGCAGCTTCCTGGGTGTGATCGGTATCGGCCGGATTGCCCGTGGCAAGGTGAAAACCAACTCGCCGGTGACCGCCATTGGCGCTGACGGTAAAAAGCGTAACGGCCGTATCCTCAAGATCATGGGCCATTCCGGACTGCATCGCGTTGAGGTTGAGCAAGCTCAGGCTGGCGATATTGTCTGCGTGAGCGGCATGGACTCGCTGTTTATCTCCGATACGCTTTGTGACCAGTCCAACGTTGAGGCTCTTCCTCCGTTGACGGTCGACGAACCCACCGTTTCCATGACCTTCCAGGTTAACGATTCCCCGTTTGCAGGCAGAGAAGGGAAGTTCGTTACCAGCCGGAACATCAAGGAGCGGCTGGAAAAAGAACTGCTGCACAACGTGGCGCTGCGGGTAGAAGAAGGTGAATCGGCTGACAAGTTCAAAGTGTCCGGGCGCGGTGAGCTGCATCTGTCGGTGCTGATCGAGAATATGCGCCGTGAGAACTTCGAGTTGGCGGTGGGCCGTCCGGAAGTGGTTATCCGCGAGATCGACGGCGTGAAGCAGGAGCCCTATGAAAACGTGATCGTGGATATCGAAGAGCAACATCAGGGGCCGGTAATGGACCAGATGGGCCTGCGCAGGGGCGATATGACGAACATGGTTCCGGATGGCAAGGGGCGTATGCGCCTGGATTACACTATTCCGGCCCGGGGTCTGATCGGCTTCCGCAACACCTTCCTGACCATGACATCAGGAAGCGGCATTCTGACCTCCACCTTCAGCCATTACGGGCCGATCAAAGTGGGTGATGTCACCAGTCGGCAGAACGGTGTTCTGGTCTCCATGGCCACCGGTACCGCGCTGACCTATTCGCTGGAAACCCTGCAGAGTCGCGGCAAGCTTTTCCTTGACCCGGGCCAGGAAATCTACGAAGGGCAGCTTTGTGGTATTCACAGCCGGGAAAACGACCTGGTGGTCAACCCCACCAAGGGCAAAAAGCTGGATAACATGCGCGCGTCCGGCAAGGACGAGGTGATTGCCCTGGTGCCGCCCATCAAGCACACCCTTGAGCAGGCACTGGAGTTCATTGACGACGACGAGCTGGTGGAAGTAACGCCCAAGTCGCTGCGGCTGCGTAAGAAGCTGCTCACTGAAAACGAGCGCAAGCGCGCCAACAAGAAGTAACAGGCAGCCGCTGGCTGGCTGATGAAAGGGCAGGTCCTGAGAAGGTCTGCCCTTTTTTTGTGCCAGTCAGCTAGACTTTCCTTACATTCTCTTTCATGGAGCGTCTGATGCTGACCCTCTATCCTGAAATCAGTCCCAATGCCCGGCACAGAATTGCTGTCGATCCGCCTCATGAGCTTTATATCGAAGAAAGTGGTAATCCAGAGGGCATCCCTGTTCTGGTGGTGCATGGCGGGCCGGGTGGCGGCTGTGAGGATTATCACCGGCGTTTTTTTGATGCCGAGCGCTATCGCATCATTCTGATGGACCAGCGTGGCGCTGGCCGCTCCCGGCCGCTGGCGGAACTTGAGGGGAACACGACCCAGGCTCTGGTTGCGGATATGGAAGTGGTGCGCAATTTTCTGGGCATTGATCGGTGGATCCTGTTTGGCGGAAGTTGGGGCTCCACGCTTTCACTGGTTTACGCCCAGGCTCACCCGGAACATGTGTCTGGCCTGGTGCTCAGGGGAATATTCCTGTGCCGGCCCGAGGACATCCACTGGTTCTACCAGCACGGTGCCAGCCGCGTTTTCCCGGACTACTGGCAGGATTTCCTGGCGCAGATTCCCGAGGACGAACAGGACGACCTGGTAAACGCCTATTACCGCCGGCTGACCAGCGCCAACGAACTGGAGCAGATTCAGGCAGCCAAGGCCTGGTCCATCTGGGAAGGTCGTTGCGCTACGCTTCACCCCAATCCCCGGGTGGTGGAGCATTTCGGTCACCCCCATGTGGCTATTGCCCTGGCGCGAATTGAGTGCCACTACTTTATGAACAACTCGTTTCTCGCACCGGACCAGATCATCCGTGATGCGGGAAAGCTCAGGGACATCCCCGGAATCATCGTTCACGGACGTTACGATATGGTCTGTCCGCTGGATAATGCCCTTGCGCTCAGCAAGGCCTGGCCTGAAGCGGATCTCAGAATCATCCGCGACGCTGGCCACTCCGCATCAGAGCCTGCCATTGTGGATGCCCTGATGCGTGGCGTGGACGAAATTGCCGAGCGCGCGGGAGATCTTGCGAACCCGGATTGACGGGGGTACACTTCTGCGGCTTTTGCACACGCTCCGTTCTTTAAGGGTATTCATGAAAGGGCTGATCCAGAGAGTCAGCGATGCCAGTGTCAGCGTTGACGGTGCCCGGATAAGTCAGATAGGGCAGGGAATGCTCCTCTTCCTTGGGGTGGAAAAACACGACGACGCCGACGGCGCAAAGCGCCTTTGTCAGCGCGTAAGTCAGTTTCGCATTTTCCCAGATCACTCCGGTCGCATGAACCTCAGCGTCGCTGACGCAGGCGGTTCGCTGCTTGTGGTTCCGCAGTTCACGCTTGCGGCGGATACCCGATCTGGCAACCGCCCGGGCTTTTCCGTCGCCGCAGATCCGGAAGAAGCACGTTCCCTTTATCAGATATTTGTCGAGGAAGCGCGCGCTATTCTTGGTGCATCCAGGGTCGCGACGGGCGAGTTCGGGGCCGACATGCAGGTGTCGTTGACCAATAGCGGACCAGTCACTTTTCTGCTGGAGACATCGCGTTGATACGATGGTTGAATGCTTGCCCCTTGATGATGCGCTATCGTGGCGGCTGTCCTGTAATGGTGCGCGATGCGCTGTTTGTTCGGGACACAGGGCCGGCCACAAGAAGAATATTGCCGACAAGTTATTGTTTTTTAATTATTTAATCTTTATTGGCCTTAGATTTGATGTGGACGCAACCAACAACTCCATGCCTGAAATTTATGGCAACATCCGGAAAGATAGAGCTGGAAGGCTTCTTCCCTAGTGAGGGCGCAACAAATCCTAGCATCGAAACCGACGAAGCCTATTTTGGGGTGCGCGGTAATTATGGCCAGGTTTGGGTTGGCTCCGATGACTCGCAATATGAGAGCCTGATTGGTGATTACGGCAACTGGTATTACGAGGTTGGCAACGGTAACTTCTATGCGAACTGGACCACCGGTGAGGACGACCTGATTCAGTATGTTTCACCGAGCTTCGGCGGGCTGACCCTGCATGGTGTTGTACAGGTTGACGGTGAAACTGAACGGGCCGCAAACGGCCAGGGCGGTGGCAACAAATATCCTTATCAGTTGGGTATAAAGGTTACGATTCGACTTACAATGAGTTGAATATTGGCGGTACTTACAGCTTTTGATCGATAGGGTGGCAAGGGTCGCCCTCGAACAATAAGTAATCTGATAACTGGAGCCTGAGGCACGTTGTGCTGACGGCTCCAGTTATTTTTTGTTAAATTGGACGGCGAGTGATCCGGGGTAGACTTTTTGTCCACTTCAGTCGTCGTCAGAGGTTAAGGATTTCAGGTAGGTTGTCTCCAAGTCGAAATTTTTATGCGGGCAGCGCCGGGGACGCGCACCGCATCCGCCAGGTAGAGATCTTCGCCAACTCCGGCGAAATCAGCGTCGTAAATATTAGTGGCGACCTCAGAGTCATAGGCTACCGCACCGAACACGGTTCGGTTCTCGAATACCACGGAGGAGGAGAACGCGTCGGCAACATTGTCCTTGGTTTTACCGGTCTTGTCGTCGCCTTCACTGGGGATCATGGCCAGATTCAGAGTGATGACGTCAGAAAGTAATCCACATCCCGTTGCGCGTCGTTGAAGAGCGTATCGAACCTGCCGGCAATCAGCTTACCCGGGGTGGCATGTTTGAAACCTCCGTAGATATTCCGTTGATCAAAGGTTTCGCCGCCGCCGGAATCCCCGTTGTCGTAATTCTTGTAGGAAACATTGACCTTTTATCGGGGCAGGCCGATGGGGCTGGCCTTTAGGCAAGGAGCACCTTGTAAGGCAGGAATGGCCTGCATTTCCGATTTTCGGAATTCAAGTAGCTAGCTTTGCCTGGGAAAGCGGCCGGACCAGGGTCCGGCCGAAGACAGCATAAGGCCTCTCAGCTTTCGTGCGTGTGATCCCTGATCCATCCCTTTGAGAAGGTCTGGTACAGCGTTGGCAGGACCACAAGCGTCAGCAGCGTCGCCGAAACCAGTCCACCCACAACGACGGATGCTAGTGGACGCTGAACGTCAGAGCCGATTCCTGAGGCCATCAGCATCGGTATCAGGCCCAGTGCAGAAGTGAAAGCTGTCATCATCACAGGCCGCAATCGCGTCAGGGCACCCTCGAAGGCGGCTTCGGCAGGGGGTAACCCTCCTTCAACTCGTTGGTTGATTGCGCTGATCATTACCACGCCATTGAGTACGGCCAGGCCGAACAGCGTGATAAAGCCAATGGAGCTTGGGACTGACAGGTACTGCCCCGTTATCCACAAACTCACCACACCACCTATTAGGGCGAGGGGAACATTGAGCATGATCAGCAATGCCTGACCCACTGAGCCAAACGCAAAGTAAAGGAACAGGAAAATCAGTGCAAGCGAGATGGGAACAACTATCATCAATGTCTGTTGAGCCCGGCGCTGGTTTTCGAATTGTCCGCCGAAAACTACGGAGTAGCCCGCCGGCAGGTCGACCTCTTCTGAAATCCGCTGGTCAAGTTCGGCCACTACGCCGCCCATATCGCGGCCCTCGATATTTGCCTGAACGACTACACGGCGCTGAACATCGTCCCTTCGGATCTGCGGCGGTCCTTCCTCAATCGCCACGTCAGCGACCTCCTCCAGCCTGACCCAAGCTCCGTTGGGTGCCTTGAGGATCAGTGAGCGGATGCCTTCTGCGCTGTTCCGATACGGTTTGGCAAGCCGTACGTAGATGTCATAGCGCTCGTTACCCTTTATAACCTGACCCGCTGTCTGGCCACCAATGGCGTCCGACACGAGTTCCATGACCTGCGCAACGGAAATGCCATAGCGGGCAAGGCGATCCCGGTCCGGGCGTACAATCAGTTGTGCCTCCCCGGCAATTTGTTCCATCTGTACATCCCGGGTGCCTTCGACGGACTTGGCAAGGGTTTCAATGGCCTGGCCCTTCTCGGCGAGAATGTCCAGGTCAGGGCCGAACAGCTTGATGGCCAACTGTGCCTTTACTCCGGAGAGCAACTCGTCCACACGGTTGGCGATGGGCTGGGAAAAGTTAAGGATGAGACCCGGATGAACCGAGAGCTCCTTCTTTATCAGTGCCTGGAGTCCCTCCCGGTCTATGGCCGATTCCCACTGTTCCGCCGGCTTTAACCCGATATACATCGCAATATTGGAAACGGGTTCTGGGTCGCCGCCTAGTTCGGCACGACCAATGCGACTGGTCACATAGGTGACCTCGGGGAATTTCATAATGCGCTTTTCCAGCTTGGGCGCAATGCCCACGGCAGCCTCGACATTGACAGACGGCGCCAAAGTCACCCGCACCATCATGGTGCCTTCTTCCATTTCCGGCATGAACTCGGTACCGAGCCTTGGAATCAGGAAAATGGCAAATGCCAACAAGACGATCGCGGTGCCTGCGACAATGCTCCGAAACCTTATGGCTCGATCAAGCAGCCAACGATAGCCAGCCTCCAGTGGCTTCAGTATCGGACTTGGACGATAATGGATGCCTCGCCGGAAGAAGTAGGTTGCCAGTGCCGGCACGATCACCAGCGCTGTGCCCAGTGCCGCGAGTTCGGCGAGCACAATGCTGATAGCCATAGGAGTGAACATTTTGCCTTCCACGCCCTGAAGGGTAAACAGCGGCAGAAATACAACGATGATTATCATCACAGCGAAAAATACCGATCTCGCCACCTCTTTAGTGGCTTCAGCGATGCGCAATGACACACCTTGCGGATCGTCCTGCTCTGCCAGGTCGTGATCGATATCCGGCTCTGGGTCGTTGGGCGTAAGCTCTCGCCTGCGTTGGGAATCGTGGAACTGGTCCGGACGGGATATGTGGCTGAAGATGTTTTCCATGACCACAATGGAGCCATCCACCATCATGCCGATTGCAATGGCCAGCCCACCGAGGGACATGAGGTTCGCGGACATGCCGAAGTAACTCATGATCATCAGCGCCAGACCCACCGAGATCGGGATCGACAGCAGTACGAGCATAGAGGCCCGAAGGTTCAGCAGAAACAGCGCCAGGATGATGACGATAAAAACGAACGCCTGGAGCAGCGCGTCTACCACGGTCTCAACGGCGCTGAATACGAGGTCTGACTGGTTGTAATAGGGCTCGATTTTTACGCCTTCAGGTAGTGCCTTCTGAATCGTGGGGAGCAGCTCTTCAATATCGGTGATTGTTTCTGCGGTATTGGCCCCGAAGCGCTTGAGCACAATACCGGCAACCACTTCCCCCATGCCCTGAACATCGCCATCGGCGGTTCTCTTTGTCATGGTGACGGCACCTTGCCGTATCTCCGCGCCATAGGCCACTTCGGCAACATTCCCGACGGTGATAGCAGTGCCATCGACCTCCTTGACGGGTACGTTTGAGATGTCGCGCAGGCCATCCTCACCGCTTCTGACCCAGCCTACCCCTCGAATAACCAACTGTTCACTGCCCCGATTGACATACCAGCCGCCAGCATTGCGGTTCCCCGCGTTAATAGCTTCGGTGACGTCATCAGCCGTCAGGTCATAGGACAGCAGTTTGGCCGGATTCAGCTTGACCTGGTACTGGCGGACTTCGCCGCCGTAGGAAAGCAGCCCGGTGACGCCCTCGACCGGCATCATCAACAGTTTGACCACCCAGTCATTGAGGCTTCTCAATTCCATGGGGCCATACTTTTCCGGGTTTTCGCTGGTCAGGACATACTCGTAGACCTGGCTGAGGCCGCTGGTGTTGGGGCCCATTTCGGGTTGCCCTACGCCTTCGGGAATCTGCTCTCGGGCAGCCTGAAGTTGTTCGAAGACAAGCTGTCGGGCAAAGTAGATATCCGTTCCTTCCTCAAAGACAACGGTGATAACCGAGAGCCCCGTGCGCGAGATCGACCGAACCTCCTCCACGCTTGGCAGGGAGTAGATGGTTGCTTCAATAGGGAAGCTAATAAGCTGCTCCACTTCTTCAGCGGCCAGCCCGGGCGCTTCCGTATTTACGACGACCTGTACGTTCGATACATCCGGAAACGCGTCCAGATTAAGTCGGGGGATAGTGAAGATGGCGACAATGACGGCCGCGAACAAGCCGATCACAACTAAAAGGCGACTTCTCACCGCCCAGTCGACAATGGCATTAAGCATGAGGTCCCCTTAGTGGTTGTGTACGGAGAAACCGCCCTTGGCAATTTCGGAATTGAGGTAGAATGCTCCTTCGGTCACGATGCTAGTCCCGGGCTCAATACCGGAGATCTGCACTTTTCCTGATAGCTCCTTCAGTCTCTGGACATCGACCTGCCGGTACTTGCCCTGAGCCTCCTCCACAAAAACCACCCATTCACCCTTGTTGTTCCGATTGAGTGCGTGCTCAGGAACCAAAAGGCCAGGTTCGCCCTGATCCGTTTCTATGGCCACTTCGACAAACTCGCCGGGATGTGGTGAATGCCCCTCGTCAATCTCGAGTTCAACGCGTACGCTCATGGTTCGGGTCCTCTGGTCCAGTCGGTGATGTTTCTGAACCACCTTGCCGGTATACCACTTTTTTCCAATGCGAACCCTGGCAGGTTCGCCGGGCTCGATTCCACGCGCGGCGGATGATTGAACCGTCGCTTCCGCCCAAACGCTGGATTCATCAGTGATCATGAAGAGTGCTGTTCCGGTCTCCACGTACTGACCCACGACAAAGTCATCCTCGATAATGGTCCCTGCGACCGACGACAGCAGCCTGAACTGACCGAGCGGTAGCTCGTCTCTGCCGCGCAAAAACTGATCAACCTGGGTTTCAGTCATGCCGTAGGCCTGTAGTTTCGACTGCGCCTGCTGGAATGCGACGCGGGCTTCTATATAGCGGGCTTCTCCGACCACCGACTTGCCAAGTTCGCGAACGCGATACCATTCCCGGGCTGCGATCTGAAGTGCACCTTGAGCCTCGGCCATCTCGACGCTGGTGAGTAGCACCAGGGGCATACCCTCTTCGACTACATCGCCCAGTTCTGCCATCCTTGAAACGACTTGCGCTGGAATCCGCGTACTCACACGGGCGGAGCGATAGGCATTCAACTGGATTTCCCCGGGAGCGCGGACGATCTCCGGCACCGGCTGAAGTTTAAGTGTTCTGGTCTCAATGTTAGCAATTTGCTGTGATTCCCTGCTTAGTTCCACGAGCTCCGGGTCAGCCTCATCGTGCCCTTCCTCTGAACCCCCTTCCTCTTCATGCCCTTCCTCTTCATGCCCTTCTGCCTCATGGTTATCCTCCTGGTGACCGGCTTCCTCATGGTTGGGCTCCTCATGGTCTTCTTCGGAGGTCTTGGCGTGATGGTCATCCTCGGCGGCATGTTCGTGCCGGCTGGTATCATCGTGCTCTGTCTGAGCTCCGACGGGAGAGCCAGCGAGCATCGCTAGAAGTGCTAAGGTAAAAAACTGCGACTGCCTTTTCATGCAAAATTCTCCGTTAAAACGTTAAATCCCAAGTCGGGCCAACTCGGCTTGCCAGTCGCCACTGGCGACAAGCCAGTTTGTCCAGCTTTTCCAGGTTTGTGCCTTCAATCGCAACCCGGAGGCGCGGGTGTCGAGGCGCTGTTGGATCTGTAATAGATAGTCGGTGGCGCTAAGTTCTCCCACCTTCCAGAGGCGCTCGAGTAGTTCAAGGCCCTCGTCAATGCGTCCTCCGACGGCAAGATCCCAGTCCTCAAGCGCGCCACGGCTGTACTGATAGTTCTCAAGCGCCGTTTTCAGGCTCGCCTGCAGCCGTTCGTACTCAGCGTGCATGCGGGCCTCGACTGCCAGGGCGTTATTGGCGGCGGCGTCGACTTCCGCACGAAAACTGTTGCGTACATATAGCGGCATACTGACACTGAACCCCACTATGTTGTTCTTCCCCTCTCTTGATAGGTCTGCGCCAATCGTGGGGTCTGCCCGGCGCTGGCTTTTGGCGACATCGATTTCGGCCTCTGCTGCGGCCAGCTTACTCCGCAGAGCGATTATTTTGGGGTGGCGTTTTGATAGTTCATCCAGAGCATCCGTCCCTCGTGGTGGGGGAAGTCTGTCGGGTAATCCAGGCCAGCTTTCCGGCGGCGTGCTTGTAATCTTGCGAATGTTCTGCAGCGCCTCGTTCGCCTGGAAGCGATTTTCAGCCAATTCGCTCTGGCCCTCCGCCAGTGCAAGTCGTGCCAGGTCAAGGTCGGTCTGGCCAATATCGCCTGTACGTTTGCGGTTCTCGGCCAGGTCCTTGAAACGTCGCAGCACTTCGACACGATGATTCGCCAACTCGAGAAGTTGCCTGGATGTACGGTAGTTGATGAGGGCATCCAGGGCGTTTGCTGCGATTTCCTGCTCTGCCAGGGTGAGTTGAGCCTTGGCGGCGCGAACATCGTTCTGGGCGGCGAGTGCGCGTACTTCGCGCTTGTCGCTCCAATCAAATGACTGACTCACGCCAAGGCCAAGTTTGCTGACGGTTCGACCTATCGCTTCTCCTTCTCCGCCGTTTTCGGCTTCGAGGCTGAGCTGAGGGTTATAAAGCGGCTGAGCAGCCGCTTCCTGCCTGCTACGGGCAGCCGCTAATTCTTTGCGGGCGGCGTGAACATCAAAATGTCGTTCGGTTACTGATTCCGCGAACTCGACAAGGAGGGCTTCCGGGTTCTTGGATAAGGTGTCAGCCTGGGCAGAGGGGCTCGCCAGCGCAAAAGCGAGACCAATGGCCGTAAGCCAGATTCGATATGGCATGAAAGACTCCTAGGTATATTACCTGAGACGTGTTTTCGGTAAGGATGTGTGTAACAGGCGTGCGTTAAGCCCGGGGAGGGCGCACCGGGGGCGCTAAGGAGTGCGAGTACAGGGGGTCGACGAAGATACAGGGAGATTGCTTTGAACCATCGTGAGCCAGCGTCAGACTTGACGAGGGGAGCGCAATGCCGTGAACCACGGTATGGCAATTCTGGTCATGGTTGGCTTCGGGTTTCGGATATTGGGTGTCGTCCGCATATTCGTTCAACCCGGCGTTTGCGTGCTCGGCAGGAGAGATGTGACCAGACGCCAGATCGGCTGACCAGCCCGTGGCTGATACCACCAATGATAAACAAAGTAAGATGACTACTAGCCTGTGTTTCACGCTCAAGCGAGCCTCTGGAGTTACACGTTCTGAGGACGAAAGACACTCTAGCGAAACGAAGTGGTATCCGCAACCGTTCAGGTTGCAAGAATGCTCTGGGACGATGAGGTGGGTCTCCGGGCCGGCTCTTCCTGCGATGCTAATAGTGATGGCGGGATCCACCCACCGAGGCCAGCACATCCACGGCCAAGGCGAGACTGCCCAGTCAGATCACCCATCAGCCCTTGACTCCCGGCGGGTCAATCACTTGCATTCCGCCTGCGTAGATCAGGTAAGCTCTATTATAATCAGTGCGGTGTTGTTGATGTGCGCCGGATCAAGGAAGTGTTAGTGCTAAGAGCCGCTCTCGGGAGTTTTGAGATCTGAAGCTTTGCTGTCGGCACCATTTAGTCCAGTTTAGCACCGCCACTGCAGACTTTTGAGAATACCGGAGCAGGTAATGATGACAGCCGATGCAAACGTCGAGCTTGAAGTAAAACTGTCGCTTGAGCCGTCAGCATCCGATCGGGCGCGGACGATTCTGGAAAGCCAGTCCAACAATTCCGGCGCCGACCGGATGAGCCTGAGAAATATCTATTACGACACGCCCGACTTTTCTCTGGATTCGCAGCGCATGGCGCTGAGGGTCCGGCAAAAAGGTTCGCAGTTTATTCAGACTCTGAAAACCCAGGGCGAGTTTGTAGATGGCGGGCACCGCCGACTGGAGTGGGAGTGGCCTGTTGCGTCAGCAGAGCTTGATCGATCGCTGCTTATGCAGACGCCGCTGGTGGGCCAGGCTGATACTGAACGGTTGCAACCTGTGTTCGAGACCAATTTCGAGCGGCAGGTGGTGATGCTCAGGGAATCGGGAGCCGGCGCCGAAACTCTGGTGGAGGTTGCCATTGATCAGGGTCGGATCCTCAGCGGGGACAGGGCGAGCGAACTCTCGGAAGTCGAGTTCGAGCTCAAGTCGGGACATCCTGAGGTGTTAAGACGCCACGCTGTGAGGCTGGCCGAATCGGTACCGGTATTCCTCAATGTTCTGAGTAAAGCGGAGCAGGGCTATCATCTGGCTGGGGTTCTGTCGCCGGAGCCCGATCTGTCCGCCAGACCTGATGTCTACGGTTTCTTTCGTTGCCTGAGTGCGTGCTGGCTGCGGCAAGTGCCTTTTCCCGACCAGGGTTCGGACTTTGCGCTGATCCGCAACGCCGCTCAAGCCACAGGTATGTCAGAGGAGCTGGAGCAACTTCTGGGTCAACTGCTGGCAGGGCAGCCAGTCAACTCACTGATCAGCGATGGCCTGCTGGGGCGTGTTCAACTGGCGCTTGCCGGTTTTTCGCCGGACTGATCCTTTGCGGCCTGTTCGTCCTGCATGGCGTGCCACTTGCGGATGAACTCCCGGTAGTGCGCCAGAGCCTGTTCCACTATCTCGACGGTGGGCGTATCGGTGGATTTGACCAGTACAATCAGCCCTTTCCCCTCGATCCCCTTGTCGGTAGGCGGATGACAGACAACCTCGTTGTTGTCGTCGATATACGCCAGCGCGGTTCCTATGCCATGACGTATCAGGGCGCTGACAATATCGGCCCAGGAAAGGTCATCAAGCTCGATGTCGTAGCGATGAGGGTGGTCATGCTCGTAGTTGAACAGGTCTTCCAGCACTTTCTCCGACCCCGGGGCGACCACCGAGCGCACCATGATCTCGGGATAGGTACGAACCGGCCGAATGATGGTTCTTATTCCCAGTGCCTGGAATCGCGCCCGGTTCTCGTCCCTGACGCACTCCACCGTGGCGTGGTAGCCAAGGTTTGACTCGCTCAGTCTGTGAGCGATATCAAACGTCAGGCTGTCCGAGGTCGGGTCCGCCTCATCCGCGGCCAGCACGATAATGTGACGTGCACCGCCCACATGCACGTCCTTGAGCGCGGCCGGGTCGCTGCCTGAGCCATGAAAGTGTACCAGCCCGGTATCCGACAGCTCAGTAGGCAGGCCGTCGGGAAATTTTTTGGTCAGAATCATGATGGGAATGGCTTCATAGCCGGGAATCGCCCTGACCTGCGAGGCGAAGCGGGCAAAATACTGCTCGCCTCCGGTCTGAGGTGTGTTGATGATTACGATATGGTCCTGCATTTTGTATATCCAGCGTCCGGTTAATATGCGTTCCCGGCGATAAAACCGGTATTCAATGTAGTCGCTGACGATCAGTGTCAACAGGGTAATGCCAGAGACGAACATCAGCGCAATGGTGCTGACTCGTCCAATAGTCGTTTCCGGCGCGTAATCGCCGTAGCCCACCGTGACCAGGGTGGTCATGGTCATCCAGGCGGACTCGAAAAGGGTGAGGTCTTCTACACCCCAGATCAGCAGGATCTGGAAAATCAGAAGGCCGGCAAGGATGGTGAATAGCCTTCGGATGCGCGCCCGAATCATGCCGGACATTGGCAGGTGCGATAGCTGGTGTTCCGGGTTCAGCGGTTGGCGGTATCTCAGCATGTAAGTCCCCGGAGCGGTTCAGTCGGCGCGGTGTTCGGTATACAGTACGGGAAATATAACAGAGACACAGGGGTTTGCATTATGTCCGAGCCGTGGCGCGCCTTACCACAACCGCTGGCGGAGGAAGTTGCCGGTATCTGGTCATCAGTTTTTGCCGATGGCGTTCCGGCGTTTCTGACTGAGAAGGGCGGTATTTCCGAGGCTGACGCGGCACAGGCTCTCGCACGCAGTGTTTTCCTGCGACGCACCATTGAAGCTCACCCCGAAAGGGTCGAGGCCCTGTGTCTTTCGCTGCCTTTGATTGAAAAGACAACTGAAGGCTATCTTCGCCAGCGCTGGGGTGAATTCCTGAGCACCGTCACCAGCGAGACGGAACTTCAGGCCGCGTTGCGCCAGTTCCGGATGGAAACCCAGTTCCGCATTATCTGGCGTGATCTGATGCGATGGTCTGATCTGGCCGAGACCATGGCGGCCACCAGTGATTTTGCCGATGTGTGCCTGCAGGGCGCGCTGGATTGGCTATATGAGGACTGTTGCAGCCAGTATGGCACGCCCTGGGGTGTGAATCCGGCGACCGGCAGGGAAGAGGCGCAGCCGCTGATTGTGCTCGGCATGGGCAAGCTCGGGGGGCATGAGCTGAACGTGTCTTCCGATATTGACCTCATTTTTGCCTACCCGGGCAAGGGGGAAACCCGTGGCGCCCGCCGCGCCATTGATAATCAGCAGTTCTTTACCCGGCTGGGCCAGAAGCTGATTCAGGCGCTGGATCAGATTACCGCTGATGGCTTTGTGTTCCGGGTGGATATGAGATTGCGCCCTTATGGTCAGAGCGGCGCTCTGGCCCTGAGTTTTGCCGCGCTGGAAACCTATTACCAGGACCAGGGGCGAGACTGGGAACGCTACGCCATGGTCAAAGCCCGGGTGGTGGCGGGCGACCAGCAGGCGGGGCAGGTGCTGATGGATAGCCTCAAGCCTTTTGTCTATCGCAAGTATATTGATTTCAGTGCCTTCGAGTCCCTGCGCAGCATGAAGTCCATGATCAGCCGTGAAGTCCGGCGCAGGGGACTGGAGAACAACATCAAGCTCGGTAGTGGCGGCATTCGTGAAATCGAGTTTGTGGTGCAGGCGTTTCAGTTGATCCGGGGTGGCCGCGATCGAGAGCTGCAGCAGCGGGAGCTGCTGACGATTCTGCGGGAGCTCGAGGCGCTGGAACTGTTGCCATCGGTGGTGGTGAGCGAACTGGCGGCCGCCTATACCTTCCTGCGAAACCTCGAACACGCGCTGCAGGGTATGGAGGACAAGCAGACCCAGTTGCTGCCGGATAACGATGCCGACAGGGCGCGAGTGGCATTGATCATGGGCTATGACGACTGGTCGGCCTGTCAGGAAGCTCTGGATGGTCATCGACAGCGGGTCGCGACCCATTTTGCCGATATCATTGCCACGGAAGAGGGTGATGGCGACCGCGTCGATATTGACGAGGAATGGCAGGAACTCTGGATGGGCGAAATGGACGAGGATGCCGCTATCAGCTGGCTGACAGAGCATCAGTTCGAGTCCCCTGAGTCCAGCTACCGGGAGCTGGACACGCTGCGAAGCTCCCGCACCGTGCAGTCTCTCCAGACCCAGGGACGCCAGCGCCTGAACCGCTTCATGCCGGTGCTGCTGGAAGCGCTGTGCCACGTCGAAGAACCATCCCAGACCCTGAGCCGGGTTCTGCAGCTGGTGGAAGCGATCCTCCGTCGTACCGCCTATATGGTTCTGTTGCTGGAGAACCCCGGCGCTCGTGCGCAGTTGGTGAGGCTTTGCAGCGAGAGTCCCTGGATTGCCAGTCAGCTTGCGGAAACCCCGTTGCTGCTGGATGAACTGCTGAACGCCGAAAGCCTTTACAAGCCGCCGGCAAAGGAGGAACTGCGGGACGATCTTCGGCAACAGATGCTGCGTATTCCGTTCGAGGATCTGGAAGAACAGATGGATACCCTGCGGCACTTCAAGAAGGCGCATATCCTTCGGGTGGCGGCGTCAGAGCTGCGCGGCACTCTGCCGCTGATGAAGGTAAGCGATTACCTCACCTGGATTGCCGAGGTGGTTCTGGATCATGTGGTGGACGTGGCTTTTGCCAACCTGGTCAGCCGCTACGGCTATCCCGGGCGCCAGGAGGGCGCTGCCGACGACACCGATTTCGCGGTGATCGGTTATGGCAAGCTGGGAGGGATCGAGCTTGGCTATACCTCGGATCTGGACCTGGTGTTTATTCACAGTGGCGACCCGGAGCGATCAACCGACGGTGAGAAATCCATCGACAACGCGATCTTTTTCACCCGCCTGGGGCAGCGCATCGTTCATATTCTGAATACCCAGACCCCCGCCGGTCAGCTTTACGAAGTGGATATGCGTCTGCGGCCTTCGGGTAACTCGGGCCTTCTTGTCGGCACCATGACCGCTTTTGAAAAATACCAGCGCAGCGATGCCTGGACCTGGGAACACCAGGCCCTGGCCCGGGCACGGGGAGTGGCTGGTTGTGCCGACACGCTGCAGGCCTTTGAGACAATACGCGAATCGATTCTATGCCAGTCCAGAGAGCGTCAGGCCCTGCGCGAGGAGGTCATCGCCATGCGTGAAAAAATGCGCTCGGCGCTGGGTACCCCGGCGAAGTCAGGTCAGGCGCCGGAGGTGTTTCACGTCAAGCACGACAATGGCGGGATCATTGATATCGAATTCATGGTCCAGTACCTGATGCTTGCCTATTCCTCGGAATTTCCGGAACTGACCCGTTATTCTGATAACATCCGGCAAATGGAAGAGCTGGGGCGCGTGGGTGTCATTCCGGTGGACGATGCCCAGGGATTGCGGGAGGCCTACATTACCTTGCGTTCGACCATCCATCGCCGGGCACTCCAGAACCTTAACAGCCAGGTGGCGGAAGACGCTTTCCGGGATGAGCGCGCCTACATTCAGGCAATGTGGAACCGTGTGATGCTGGACGACCCCGGCTCCCCGTAGCTCTTCGTACCCATGATTTTTCCTGCTAGAATGCCGAATTCCTTCAAGCGCGTTTAGGAGCAAGAACAATGTCGATGGCTGATCGTGATGGCCTGATCTGGATGGATGGCGAGATGATCCCGTGGCGGGACGCCAAAACCCATGTGCTGACGCACACCCTGCATTATGGTCTGGGCTGCTTTGAGGGAGTGCGCGCCTACAGCACGCCCGAAGGTGCGGCGATTTTCCGTCTGCAGGATCACACGGATCGTCTGTTCCGTTCTGCCCACATCCTGAACATGAAGATGCCCTTTACCAAAGAGCAGCTTAATGCGGCCCAGTGCGCGGCCGTGAAGGAAAACGGACTGGACGAAGCCTACCTTCGCCCCATGGTGTTTTACGGATCCGAAGGCATGGGGCTGCGCGCCGATAACCTTCAGGTGCACGTCATGGTTGCGGCCTGGAGCTGGCCGTCCTATATGTCCCCTGAAGCCAAGGAAATGGGCATCAAGGTTCGCACCTCGTCCTACACCCGGCATCACGTGAATATCACCATGTGTAAGGCCAAGGCCAATGGCAACTACATCAATTCCATGCTGGCGCTGAACGAGGCCATTGCCAGTGGCTGTGAGGAAGCGCTGCTGCTGGACAACGAGGGCTATGTGGCAGAAGGGTCCGGCGAGAACATTTTCGTTCTGCGCAACGGCGTACTGCACACGCCAGAGCTTACCTCCTGCCTGGAGGGCATTACCCGCCAGACCATTCTCGACTTCGCGGCGGAGCTGAACGTACCTGTGCGCGAGCGTCGGATTACCCGGGATGAAATCTACGTCGCGGACGAAGCCTTCTTCACCGGCACTGCGGCCGAAGTCCTGCCAATTCGTGAACTGGATGGCCGGGTAATCGGCGCTGGCAAGCGCGGCCCGCTGACGGAAAAGCTTCAGGGAATGTATTTCGATGCGGTGAAGGGCAAGTCACCCGGCCACAGCCGCTGGCTGACGCAGGTCAACTAGAATCCCGTGGGGGAGGGCTACGAAAGACATCTGAGGGCTGGCGGGGGCTATCTTGTCGCCCGGTCTTTCGGTGAAGTTTTCCGGGAGGACTGGTTTGATCCGGGTTTCTGGGGCGACCGCGCTTCGCCTGTTACCACGGGTGGTCGTGGCTCGGCCTGGTTTGTTCGTTCAGACGCCGGCGATCTGGTGCTTCGGCACTTCTGCCGGGGCGGCATCCCGGGGCGGTTTATCCGCCGCGACTATCTGTTCAACGGCCGCGACGCCGTTCGCTCCTTTGCTGAATTTCGCCTGTTGCACGAGCTTTTTCACCGGGGTTTTCCGGTACCGGAGCCCGTTGCTGCCGGTTTCAGCCGGCGTGCTCTTCTGCTGTACCGGGCGGCACTGATTATCCGCCGCATTCCCGGTGCCCGACCTCTCTCTGATTTCAAGGATATCAACCAGAACGGCACCTGGCATGAGGCCGGTGTCTGTGTCCGCCGGTTTCACAATGCCGGGGTGTTTCACGCGGATCTCAACTGCATGAATATCCTGATTGCAGATCAGGTCTATCTGATTGATTTTGATCGCGGCCGCATAATGCCTGGCCGAAGTAATGACGCCTGGAAAGCCGCCAACATCAGCCGCCTTGAACGTTCGGTAAACAAACTGCTGGCGGATGTGGAGCTGGATGCAAGGGAAGCACTCTGGCGGGCGTTTCTGGACGGCTATAAACGCGCTGATCAGTAAACCGGCTTTTCCCCGGGGGCGGTGCGGCGGAAGCGCTTGTACTCCCACTGGTATTGGGCGGGCACGTCTGCAATGCACTGTTCCACCGACTGGTTCAGGGCGGTCAGGGATTCGGTCATATCCCTGGACGCCATGGCAGGTCCTACCTCACGAATGACGATCTTGAATCCCCGGCCATCCGGCAGTCTCTGGGCATAGGTCACCAGGGGCCTGGCGCCGGTTTTGTGCACCAGCTTCGACGCCAGGGTCATGGTAATGGCGGGGATGCCAAAGAAGGGCGCAAACTCGCCACCTTCACGCCGGGGCGTCTGGTCCGGAAGGATGCCCACAACGCCGCCCTCGCGCAGAATGCTGAACAGCCGCATGATGCCCCTGCGGTCGGTGGCGACCAGCTCGGAACCACTGCGGCTTCGCACGGACTTCATGTAGGCCTCGAAACCGGGCTGGTTGGGCGGGCTGTAAAGCGCCGCCATGCTGTAGCGGGACGCAAAGAACAGTCCTGCCAGTTCCCAGTTTCCCAGGTGGGGTGCCAACAGCAGAAGGCCCTGTTTGCCGGCCTTGTACTCGTCGAGCAGTTCTTCCCCTTCGATTTCCCGGATCAGCCCAAGACAACGCTCGACCGGCCATTCCCACATCAGGGGAATCTCCAGGGCGGTGGCGCCGGTTTCCTGAAAACTGCGGCGGCCAAGGGCTTCCACTTCATCGGGGTTCAGGTTCGGGTAGCAGGCAATCAGGTTCTTGCGAGTGGTATCCACGGAGCGCCCGCCCAGCTTCCACGCAATCGAGCCCAGCAGGCGGCCCAGACGCTGAGCGCTTTTCAGGCTGAGCAGTGACAGTATCCGGAATGCCAGTCTGATAAGTTTGCCGGTCACAAAAACCATCCAGTCGGGAGGAAACAGGGCCGAAAAAAGTACCATTGTCGTCAAACCCACACAAGGTAATTGACGGTTTGTAACGCCCGGGCGGTCTGCTTTTGATCAGACGCCATGGTAGAATTCCCGGGCTTTTTTTGATTGGGTCCGGGCAAGAATTATGTGGAATCTGATACAGCTGGTGTTTTTCCGGTTTGCAGCGGGTGGCTGGATACCTGCACGATGGTACGAGCCTGACCTTCCGCCCGAAGACCAACGTGCCGCCAGAACTGGCCACCTCAAGCTTGAAGTGGTCAGTCACTGCTGGAATTACTCCCACTTTCTGGTGTATCAGCTCAGCTCTCTGGTGCTTTTCCCGCCAAAGAAGCTCGATGTCACCATGACGGTTTTCTACAGTCCGGAAGATACCCGTACCGGGGAACTGCTGGCTTTTTTCGAGAACCAGACGGTGCCCGGCGTTACCTGGAACTGGCAGCCGGTGCCGAAGCAGGAGCTGTTCCGCCGCGGTATTGGTCGTAATCGCGCAGCTCTGGCCACTGAAGCTGATTGGGTCTGGTTTACCGATTGCGACCTGATGTTCCGCGAGGGTTGCCTCGACGCTTTGGCTGAAGTGCTGCAGGGTCGACAGGATGCGTTGCTGTTTCCCGAGGAGGAACACACTACAGACCTGCTTGCGGAAGATAATCCCATGCTTCGTGCAGGTACGAGCGAGCCCCAGGTGCTGGATATCGACACCAGCTCATTCACCACCCGTCAGATTTCCAAGGCTACCGGCCCGTTGCAGATCGCCCATGGTGATGTGTGCCGCGCCGTGGGTTATTGCCGCAATATCAGCTTCTATCAGCAACCCGTGGAAAGTTTCGCCAAATGCCACGAGGACCGGGCCTTTCGCTGGTTGCTTCGCAGCCAAGGCCAGCCGGTGAATGTGCCCGGAGTCTATCGGATACGCCATGTGTCCAAGGGGCGTTACAGCAAAAATACCCTTAGCAGTAGGGTCAGAACGCGCCTCCGGCTTTGGCAGTCGAAGTGGCGGGACCGGAAGCCGGGCGAAGTCTCATGAGTGACGAGCCTCGAATCGTATTCATTACGCCCACCTGGGCTGGTGATTTTGAGCATTTTCGGGTGATGCGCACCTCTCTGGAAAATTCTCCTCTGGCCCGGTTTCAGCACTATGTGGTGGTTCAGGACGAGGATCTTTCTCTGTTCGAGGAATTTCGCGATCGGCCCGGTTTGACACTGCTGTCCACGCGGGATGTTTTACCTGTAGATGTGGAGCGCCTGAGAGTTCGCGCAAGACAGCTTTCAGAACGGTTTGGAAGAAATTTCACGCGGATTTGTGGCAGCCTTAAGCGGCAGTTTGGATGGCCAATCTGGCCTTCCTATACAGGGTGGCACACTCAGCAGTTGTGCAAGTTGAAACTGGCGACTGAATGCGAATCCGACACCGTCGTGGTAATTGATTCGGATGTTGTTGTGACTCCCAATGCGTCTGCAGGTGACTTCATAAGCACCTCCGGCGCTGTTTGTTTTGCCAGTTGGAAGCCGAGGGCGGAGTTGAAAGGGAAAGTCAGAAAGTGGGTGGCCGAATCGGAGCAGCTTGTCGGAGCAGGGCAGGAGGCCGATCCATTCAACGTTTATTTTGATACACCGTTCGTGTTTGATCGCAATCGACTTACCGCTGCGTTGGCCGACCTTGAGTCCAGGTCGGCCAAGAAGTGGTGGCAAGCCCTGTTGGACCGACCACCAAGACGATGGTCAGAGTTTGGATTCTACAAGGCATTTCTGGCCCATAAAGTCGATAATGGCCTCATTGACTACAAAGAGCCTTCCTTTTTTCGTTACGTCTACGACACAAGCGAGCCAAGTAACGTTGTAGAGCAAGTCGCCCGGATGATCCGTGATCCGGATATTCACTATGTGACCGTTCATTCTCAGGCGAGTGGGAGAGAGACGTGGAATGCGAATGCCTATCTTGAGCCATTGCTATCGACTATTCGTTCGACGGACCGATAAGTAGGATGGATTCGATGGTTTCCAAGCGCTTGATGTCGCTCCGAGCAATTGGGGCTGACGAATGGTTGAGCGTACTGTTCGCAGTGTGGTTTTTGCTAACGGTTTTGACGCCAGAGGATGTTTACCGAACCTTTTTTCATGCATTGATCTACCCACTGACGCTGCTTCTGCTTCTGCGTAGAAACATGTCGGTTGTTGCAGCGCAAGACCGTTTCATCCTTCTTTTTCTGGCTTTCTGTGGCTACGCGGCTGTCACAACGTGGTTCGTCGGCGGTGGCCCGGAGGACAGGGATTTCCAGGCTTCGCGATGGGCCTTGGAATCGGCACTCGGTATGTTGGCTTTCTTTTTCTGGGCCCATTCTACAAGGTATAGGCCGCGTGCCTGGGGTCGTTGGATTCTGGTTGTCGCGTTAGCGGGCTCAGTTGCGGGTCTCATAACGGTGGACCCAGAGCTCTTGACGGAAAGCCGAGCAGAAGGTTTGGGCGCCATGGCACACCCAATCCAGGCTGCATCAATTGTTTCGATGTTTCTTGCCGTTGGATTGTTTCTGATGCTTTTCCGGCCTCAGCCTCTAGGATCTATAGATATTGCCTTAATGTCTTTGGCCGTGAGCATCGTCTGGTTTTTCGTGGCCGCGACACTCAGTCGTGGGCCGTTAGTTGCTCTCACTCTCTACTTGATGGTTTTAGTAGTTGTCCTGTGCTTTCGTCAAAAACAAATAAGAGTCCTCGTCCTCCTTGGCGTCGCTTTTGGCTTGCTGGCGGTGCTTATTGATCTTTTGGTTGGCTTGCCGCAGCTTTTTGATCACCTCGTCTCACGAGGGGGCTCCTATCGAGTTGAAATCTGGTCTGCTTACCTCAACTATCCTCCGGAATCTATTCTGTTTGGCAATGGTTTGGGTTTTGATTTCAGGCGTACAGAAGCAGCAAATATGCTGCAGTTGAGCTCAGGCCTTGATATAGCCCACCCTCACAACATATGGCTGGGCGCATTTTCTGAAACGGGGTTGATTGGTCTAGCCCTTCAGGGAGGATTACTGACGCTGCCCGTGATCGCTGTTTTTCGGAGTAAGTTGGCTGCGGATATTAAACTGCATCTGCAGGCAATCCTTGGCTTATTTGTACTGTTGACCTTCTCCGACGAATTCACTCTGTTAATCTCTGTGCGTGCTATCTGGTTGTTCGGATGGTTGCCCCTGATTCTGGTCTGGGTTTGGGCTTCTCAGGGCCAGTTGATGGCGGCAGCTCCAAATGAACAAGGTCGAGTAAATTCATGACACATAAAAAAATCACCGTCTGTATATTTTCTTTCAATCGAGGCAAATTCCTACGCAATTGTGTGGAGTCGATCGAGAAGTGTATAGCTGAGTCCGAGATTGTCATTTTCGATGACGACAGCACTGATCCTGAAACGCGCGAGTATTTGAAAGAAGCATCGTCACGTTGCGAAATCGTTAATCCGAAGGAAGTCGGAACTATCAAACACGGAGGTCTTTATCACAATATGAATGCTGCACTGGAGTTGTTTAACGACCGGCCGCTGTTGTGTTTCCTGCAGGATGATACGCAGGTTGTTCGGACCGTTACGTCTGATCAGCTTGATGAATTTAGAAGATGGTTTGATGCAGATAAAAGTCTTGGATTTATTCATCCGTGCTTCATTCGGGGTGTTGACCTTAAAAAGCGGCCTGTTGTTCCATTGTCGAGTCCTTTCCCTGAACTGTTTTTTCGCAAGGATATGGGCCAGAGTTCGGGTATTCATTATTCCGATCTAGTTGTCTTCGAGCCGTCTCGACTTGTCACTGCTGGCTGGCGATTTCATCAGTCGGAGCCCGCCAATAACAAACAGGCAAGGGATTTGTTTGGCATGATGGCTTACATGTGGTGTCCTTTTGCGATGTGGTTGCCGGAAGTGCCAGCTTACCGGGGTAAGAATAAAACGCTGGGACTGCGTTTGGCTGAGCGCAAAAAAAAGGTCGGTTTTTACCCATTCAGACTACTTTCAAAATCCGATCTCGCTCAGAAACCCGAGCCCGGCCAGCTCCCTATCGCGGAGGACTGCCTTGAATGCCTGCCTTATTCACCAGAAAAGCCTTGGACCTATAACCCGCTGACAGGACTAAGATTGTTCAAACAGCTCAACAATTTGGAAGTTGCGATTCGTCGGTTGTTTCGAAAATAAGGTGATATTCTGATTATTCTAATCAATAAATGCTTGTTTCCATTTACTGGATTGGGTCAGTAACTATGCAGGATCAAACAGATATCGTCGTAATCAGCTTGAAGCGTGCTGTGGAAAGGCGATTTTCTATTGAAAAGCAGTTGTCAGAAATGGGCCTTACTTTCAGGTTCTTTGATGCAGTGGATGGAAAACTTGGCCATGAGCTTTTTTCAAAATACGACGCGAAAAAAGCCAGATTGATCGGTGAGATCCCGTTGTCAGACGGACATCTCGGATGTTATGCCAGTCACTACCTAGTCTGGCAACAGTGTATGGAATCTGGCAAACCGATGATAGTCCTTGAAGATGACGCCCTGTTTTATAAGGCGCAGTTTCTTAGATTTCTAAAGTACGCACCTCAACTTCCCGCAGAGATAGAGTCTGTGAGACTGTTTGAAAGCAAATCCCGAAATAAAACGCACTGGCCAGTTTACTGTATTGATGGACTGTCTATTGGCAAATTCTTGAGGGGCCATAAGAGTGCAACGGGATACTATCTAACGCCCAGTGCCGCAAGAAAATTCCTGAAGCATGGCCAACAATGGGCCGAACCGGTTGACATAGAAATGGATCAATTCTGGGCAAACGGAGTCGAATGTTTTGGAGTTCTTGAGCCCTGTCTGACGCACAATCCCGAGTTTCAATCGGCTATTGACGAGGGCGTTGATACGGCGAAAGCAAGAAGAGGATTTATGCGCTTTCGCTGGCGAGTGTATATGCTTGCCGGAAAAATCGTTCGGAATATTCATAATCTGAGGTACAAGACCAAATTGAATGCCAGGTCTTAGTGGCTGACAGGGCGGAACACAAGAAAGAGCTTGCGAGGGACTCCGCATTGAGCACAATCCCAAAGGTTTTTCACTTTATCTGGGTTGGTGATGAATCCAAGCGACCGGATGCCTGCTTTGAAACTTGGCGTCGCCTTAATCCCGGCTTTGAGCTGAAAGTTTGGGGTAACCATGAGGCCGAGAATCGTGGCTGGCGCCTGAAATTGCACATGAATGAAATGTGGCGAACTGGCCAGCTTTTCGGCGTTGCTGATCTTATGCGCTGGGAAATTCTTCTCAATGAAGGAGGATTTGCCCTTGATGCAGATTCCATAGCCGTCGAGCCTTTGCCAGACTGGCTTTTTCATTGCACAGCATTCGCCTGTTGGGAAAACGAGCTGATTTCGCCGGGTGTGATTGCCAACGGATATTTTGGTTGCCGTCCGGACGACCGCCTCATTCGGCACCTGGTTGAAAAATTCGAATCGGAAAAGCACCTCGCAACCAAGTTTGTCTGGTACAAACTCCGTCGAAAAACGGTTGCGGCATGGAAGTCAGTTGGGCCAAGGCCGTTGACGGCGGCCTTCCATGATTTAGGTTATTCTGAGCTTACCTTGCTTCCTAGCCACTTTTTCTGCCCCAGACATTTGACGGGTCACACCTACAACGGTTCTGGCCCTATTTATTGTGATCAGCTTTTTGCAAGTAGCCGACCGAATGGTTACCAGCACTTGAGTTTGCATGAGAACAGCCCCGAGAGTCTGATTGACTTGGCCAGAGAGCGTTTGAACATGAATGACGCGGAGGGGGAAGTTTGAGCAAACTTAGAACAACCCTGAATCGAAACCTTGCCTTCCGGGGTTACCGGATCGTCAGGACTCATAACCCGAACTTTTTCGAACTCTTTTTACTTCGCTACCTTGAGGGCCATGGGCGAACACTGCGCTTCATACAAATCGGCGCCAATGACGGTCAGCGCTTTGACCCAATTCACGAATTCGCCAGTTCACCCCACTTTGAATTCTTTGGACTTGCAGTTGAGCCCGTGCCTCGCTTCTATCGTGCGCTCAAGCAAATTTACAGGAATCAGCCAGGCATCAAGGCAGTAAACGCTGCAATTCACAACACCTGGTCGGAGGCGACGCTGTATGTTGTAGGTGAGCAGTTTGATAGGGACGTTCCAGAATGGGCGCTGGGGACAGCTTCTTTTAGTAAAGAACACGTGATCAAGCCGGAGGTTCCTGAAGAGTATATCGAGGCGATCACCGTGCCTTGCGTATCACTTGTAGGCCTGATGGACCGGGAAGGTTTTCGTAAGCTCGATTTACTGCAAATCGACACTGAAGGATATGATGGCGAGATTCTGCGTAGTATTGATTTCACGAAAATGCGGCCCGCGATGATTCACTTTGAGCATGGCATGGGTGACGGTGTTATGACGCGAAGTGAAGTTGAAAGTCTCATTGAATTGCTCAACCAACAGGGCTACCAAGTATTGCTCGAAAGGTATGATGCTCTTGCTTTTTTGCCCTATGAGTTTGCTCGCAATTAATTTTCTAATCGGTAGATTTTCGAGTAAAGATCCGCTGTAGAAAAGCCTCCAATTTCGCCATTTTACGAAGAAGCCGGTAACGCCGAAGTGGGTCGTAGATCCAAGGGGATTTCAGGCCGTCGACCGCAACAGTTAGGTAGTCCTCAGCAATAGGCACCTGATTCGTCGGTCTGCTTCTCATTTTGGCTACCGTGGAAGCCTCCATGATGCGAAAGGGATAGAAGCCAGCGCGATTGACAATTTCCGCCAATTTAAAGGTAAGGCTCTTCTTCTTGTTACGGTAGGCAGGCGGGTTTGGCAGCCACATGGCAAATGGAGTGAAGAGGTAACCCATTCCAAGAAAGTTGGCTTTGGCCTGCTGTTCGTTATTGAACTCGCCGGCAACAAACTGCCAGTTTACTCTTCTCAGGCGGTCGCTTCGGGTAACGGAGATATCAGAGTAGTAAACGCCAGCCACCTGTTTTTTGCTGCGGTGCTCGCAAACATACACTCCTCGATCCTCATAGTAGACAAATCGATCAAGGGTTTTCTGGCGGGTAATCCGCTTTTGGAAAACCGGTGCCAGGAAACCGGCGTCTGGGAACTTTTCAAAATACCCCTCAAGAAAATCCAGATCCTGCTGGTCAATTTCTCTGATTAACTGGGTGTCGTCTTGCAGAAAACAGACGAGGCCGTCTTCCTCAATGGAATCAATTGCCCGCTGCATATTGGTATAAAGAGCACCGTGCTGATCAGCGGAGATTTTGTCATCGCGGGTCCGGACTTCGTGCCGGACGCTGATCTGCGCCAGAATTTGCCGGGTCTCCGGATCCGTGCTGGCGTCATCGTATACGACGATGGTGTGCGACGGAGCACAGCGTTCGATGGACTCAACGCAGTTTTTCAGGTGCGGCCCGCGATTGTAGGAGAAGACGAAAAATATCAAGCGGTAGCTCCTGTCTGACGGGGATCCTCGTGTTGCTCAATGCCGTTCGCTGTGCGAATGATTTTTTCTTTATCGGTTCGGATGCGATGCTGCTTATTGGCCTGCACCGTTTCTGGATTCACGTAGCCCCTGGCGTGATCAAGGTGAATTACGATTGCGTTGTAACGAACATGTTTGGGCCTGATGCCCGAATTCACAAGCCGGATGCCGAATTCTCTGTCTTCGCCACCGTAGGCCATGGTTTCGTCAAAACCGTTCACTGCAAGCACATCTTTCTTCCAGGCGGACCCGTTTGAACCTTTGAAACGGCAGCGAGTCGGGGTAAGCGAATTGAACAGTTTGGCCTGCCAGCGGTTGGCCGTCAGCTTACTGTTCTTGTAGGTGGATTTCAGGCCGTGGCGTTTCAGCCAGGACACATTGAAACACTGGCCCGAGAGGATGTCATCCTTCTTGATGGCATTGCTGGTGGCCATGGGGAGCTTGTGATAGCCGCCTGAGAGATAGCGGCCTGGTTCCGCTTCTGAGGCGTGAACCTCAAGAAAATCACGTCGCGGAATGCAGTCGCCGTCCGTGAAAACAAGATAATCCGATACAGCCTCAAGTGTGGCAAGGTTAAGAATCCTGCATTTCCGGAAACCTTTGTCTTCCTGCCAGACATGTTTGATGGTCAGGCCGGTTTCTTGTCGCATTCGGTCGATCAGCTGCTTTGTTACTTCTGTCGAACCGTCGTCTGCGATGATCAGCTCGAAGTCCTTGTGTACCTGAACGCTATATCCCCAGAGTACTTTTTCAAGCCACTCTGGTGAGTTGTACGTGCTGATAATTACAGAAAGCTTCATAGGCGAGGGCTTCGTCAATCCGGTAAGCAATTATTTATAGAATCGGGACAACTCTTCAAGCACGCTCGCGGTAACAGAGGACTGGAGCTTGTAATTTTTCACAAGCTCCAGATTTTGGTTTAACACATCAACATTACCAGACGCACGTTTAACAACCATCAGGTCGTCCATCAGCAGAGCATAATCCATGTAACTGTGGGCAATACTCCACGGATGTTCCCCGGGTGTAAATAGCCCGTTGCCGGTTGCGTAGGTTTCGACTGGTGTCTGGCTGCACCCCAGTGCGTTTTTCATCAGCGTTGGTGCCACGTCGAAATTCTCGGTTCTGTGACTGATTCGTTGCGCTTCTTTGCCCGGCCAGTGCACCACCATAGGCACTCTCAGCTGATACCGGCCGAAGTTACTGCCATGACCCCAGTAATTCTTGCCGTATTCGTTGAACTCCTGGCCGTGGTCCCCGGTAATCATGACGATGGTGTTTTCGAGTATATTCCGGTTTCGCAGGTCATCCAGTACCTGGCCAACCTGATTGTCCACATAGTGCAGGGTTGATTTGTAGTTGTTCTTGATCAGTTCCGGGTTGAAGTCCTTGTCCAGCTCCAATTTATTGACCGACTCCCAATAGGGCTGGAATTTGACCGGGTAGTCGTCAGGCACGCGGTGGTTATGGGGCGTGTCGTAGAACAGGAATCCGAAAAACGGCTGCTCGGGTTTGCGCCCTGATTCGGTGAAATCAAGCCAGTCTTTGGTGATCTGTACGTCCCGGTCCCAGGGTTCTTCGCCCGGTGTTTTCAGGCGAAGATCGGGAATGGATGAGAATACATTCTGATCGAAGGCGGGGCTAACCAGGGTAGCTGAGCCCAGTACCTTGGTCTGATAGCCCAGCTCCTGCATGCGGCTTATTGCTACCGGTGGTTCTTTGACGGCCGTGAAGGCGTCCCAGTAGCTGGCAGGTAGCGAATACAAAAGGGTGAATATGCCGGGCTTGGTGGCGTTGCCGTTGCTGTAGTGATTCTCGAACACAATCCTGTTTTCTGCGAATTGATGAATGTTGGGCATCCAACGCGGGTCCAGCATGTCCCAGCGCGCTCCGTCTATCACGATCATCAGCACGTTGGGTTTGCGGTCCGGCTGTGAACAACTCAGCGGCTGAGTAGGGTAGTTCAGTTGGCTTCCACCACTGACATCGCCCAGCAATCGGGCAGGCTGGTTTTGCCGGACTTTCTGCGGGTCAACCAGGCCTACCTCGTTCATAAAACGCTTAGCGGTGGCGGCATAATAGAGGGGAACATGGCGGGTGACGCTGGTGATGCGTGTGTCATAATTTGCATCGGCCCATGCGTGCCAGCCGTGGGCAACCGCCTGCAGGCTGATCATGAGCACAAAGGCCCCGCTCAGCCAGCGTGCCTTCGGACGTTTCCGCCAAAGCAGGAAGGCCACTGCACTTTCGATAACCAAAATGCCGGCAAAAGCCAGGGCGGCGGTTGCCCATAGCTGCCAGGAAAATGAGAAGGTGTCGGTTCCGCTGCCCAGCGCCAGTTCCAGCACAAAGGACGAGAGGTGAAACCGGTAAAGGGAATAGGCGACGGTATCCAGACCAATCAGCGCAATGCCCAGGCTGGCATAAAAAACGGCCAGGGTCGCTAGGCTTCGTCTAAAAGACAGAAAAACAGAAAGGGCGAGCAGCGGCAGCGAAGTCAGCCACGCCAGAACCGCAAACTGGCCGGGATAGAGTAACGTGACGTAAGCGGCCGTCTGCGTGTCAGGAATGTTCATCCAGGGCACATAGCGCAGGCCCACCATCAGGGCGATGAGCCCGTTGGCGAAGATGAACCAAGATAACCAGGCCGTCCGTTGCCCGAGCGTAGTGCTTCGTTTCATAGACTGAGGATCCGGTTAAAGGGCGCTGAGTACGCTGCGCGCAGTGCTATAGATTACTGTTTGATGACGCGCCGTTAGAATCCGTGGTTTCCGTGGTATCGTTTTTACCGACTCAAAGGACCCGCAATGAAACTGCCGTTATCCGTTTACTACATCACTCTGAACGAAGAGCTGCGATTGCCGGAATCACTGGCGAAAGTGGCTGGGTGGGCAGATGAAATCATCGTGGTCGATTCCGGAAGCACTGACAGAACCCGGGAGATTGCCGAGGCCGCCGGAGCTTGCTTCGTTCATAACGACTGGCAGGGCTTTGCGTGCCAGAAAGCGTTTGCCGCCAGTCTCTGCCGGAACGACTGGGTGCTGGACCTGGATGCGGACGAGGTCCTTTCTGACAAGCTGGTTCGCACTGTCAAAGAGGTGTTCTCAAAGCACGTGGATGCCGATATTGCAGGTTTCCGGATGCGTTGGGTGCTCTCCCAGCCTGACCCCCGGCATCCCTTCCGTCATGATAAGGCGAAAAAGATTCTCAGACTCTACAATCGGAAGATGGCGGCGATTCAGTCGCAGAAAGGCAGCAATGACGACCGGCCCCGGGTAAAGTCCGGGCGGGTTGTGGATCTGGAAGGCGACGTGCTGCATCGCACCCTGATTTCACTGGAGCAGATGGAGCGCAAGTATTGCCAGTTGTCCTCGGAGCAGGCCCGTTTTATGGCGGAAAAGGGGCGAAAGATTTCCAGCGTGCGGTTGTTTGTGGAGTTTCCTCTGAAGTTTCTAAAATATTACCTGCTGCACCGACAGATACTGAACGGCTGGTTTGGGCTGAGCGTGGCAATCACCGCTGCCAATCGCAATTTTATGCGACTGGCCAAGGCCAGGGAGCTTCAGATGCTGGCTGCGCTGGATAAGGAACGCGCTCGCAAGTAGCTATGCGCCTGCCTCACGCTGGCGGACTCGCAACCAGTGCGTCGTAGTAAAGCGCCTCGGTTTGTGTCGCCATGGCCTGCAACGTCAGGTTGCTGGCGGCGAAGGACATGGCCGACTGTTCGGCCCGGTTCAGGTTCGCCAGATCGGACATGGACCGGGTGAGCAGGCCCGCAAGGTCCTCCTCGCTATGGCCTTTGCTGATGGCTGCGGCTGGCAGAATATCCCTGGGCCCGGATACCGGTGTGGACACCACCGGGCAGCCTGCCAGCAGGGATTCCACCAGTACGTAGGGGAACCCTTCGCGCTGGGAGCTGATCACTGTCAGCTGTGCCTGCTTATAGGCCGGAGTCAGATCCTGGCGGAAACCGGCCAGGGTCACTCGCTGTTCCAGCCCTGATTGCCGGATCAGCCGTTCCAGTAAACGTTGCTGGCTGCCATCGCCGAAAATAGTCAGGTGGCAGGGGACAGCAGAGGTATCAAGTCTCGACCAGGCCCTCACAAGCGTATCGAACCCCTTCACGGGTTCCAGTCTACCCGCTGCGATCACGTTAGCGGTTCCTTGCGGAAGAACCGGGTCGACGTTTTCAGGCATGCCCTGGCGATTCGTATCCACGCCGTTATAGATAAGTTGCTTGCGAGGATGAGTCAGTGCTTCGAAAATCTGCGGGCTGACGGCAATAACCCGATCGAGGCGGTCAAAGGCCCTGTGGCTGGACTTGATGCCATGAACCGTGCCGGTCGTGACTTTTGCCAGCCTGCGGGTTGCGCTGGCCAGCTGGGCCGCCTTGTTGCCCTGGGCGTGAAGAATATCGGGTGACAGGCGCTTCAGGCAGCGGTGAAGGGCCAGCTTCAGCCACGGATGGCGGCGCCCTAGTTGAACCGGAAGAGCATGAAACCTTGCAGCGGTCGAGAACCGTTCCCGGTAATGCGGATGGCCAAGCACATGAATATGGTGCCCCAGGCCGGACAGCGCAGTGACAAGATCGGCGGTGTGTTGTTCCATGCCGCCCCAGGCAGTGCCGGGTGTGGCCAGCAGGAATGCGACGGTCAGGCGATCGGGCGGGTTTGTGTTAGTCATGTGGGTTGTCGCAGCAGGGTCTGGTAAACCTGCAGGGTTGCCTCTGTCTGCGCTTCGAGCCTGAACCGATGGGGAACCTCAATGGCTGGTGGGCCGGCGTCCAGCTGACGGCAAACCGCTCGGGCGAAGGCGTCGATGTCGTCCGGTGGCACCAGGCCTTCCCTGAAGCACGCCTGCAGGGTCTCTGCGGCTCCACCACGGTTGTAAGCGATCACCGGGGTGCCGGAGGCCAGGGCTTCGGTCACCGTTCGGCCGAAGGGCTCGGGTTTGGTGCTCATATGGCAAACCACATCGGCCAGCAGGTACAGGGTGGTCATGTCATTGCGCTGACCCAGGAAACTGACTCTGTCCGTGAGATTCAGGCGCGTGCGCTCTTTTTCCAGTTCCTCCAGAAAATGTTCTTTGCCCGGCTCCGCGCCACCGGCAATGATGCCGTGGCAATCGGGCCGCTCGCGAACCAGTTCTGCCATCATGGCAAGGAAACCCATTTGACCTTTCCAGCGCGAGATTCGCCCGGGCATCATAATGATTTTTTGGTCGATCAGTTGCGGGTACTGCCGGAACCACCGATCGAGCCATTGCTTGCTGAGCTCCCGCTGGCGGAAGGCCGCCACGTCCACACCGCGCTGTATGACAGACAGCCTCTCCTCCGGCACCGGAAAGCTTTTCAGAACATAGTCCCGGACACACTGGGACACCGCAATGACATGGTCGGCCCGCGTCATGATGGCGCTGTAGGGATTGACCGAGTACATGCCATGAAACGTGGATACGACGGCCGGCCGTGCGCTGACGGGAAGGCTTTTCAGAGCGAGAAAGACGATCCAGGCCGGCATGCGGGAGCGGACGTGGACAATGTCCGGTTTCAGCGCTAGCAGCAGCCTTCGCATGGGCAGAATCTGCCCGAAAGAGGCCGGGTTCTTCCGGTGGATGGGCATGAATATGTGTTTCGAGCCCTGGCCCCGGAGTTGCTCCGCCATGGGACCGCCCCGCGAGACGACGAAGGATTCATGGCCGCGTTTGACGAGTTCGGCTGCGAATTCGACGGTTCCGCGCTCAACGCCGCCGCTGTGAAGCGCCGGCAGGGCCTGGAGCACTCTCATGGCTTTGCCCCCGCTCCATTGCGCTGACCGGACTGGTGATAGCCGGGCAGGAGCCCCTGTTCAAGCACCCAGAGGGCGGCGCGGTTCGCTTCCCACAGGGTGTCGGCTTTGCTGATGTCGCCAGACATAACTTTTGAATGATCGCGGAATGGCTCAACGTACCCCTCCTGCTTCAGCCGGTTCACGCCCTCGGCCACACGGCTTCCGCTTCTCGCCGGAATTTCGAACAGTCCGGTGGGCACGCCAGAGGTTGCTGCTTCGCACACCATGGACATGCTGTCGGGTGTCACCCAGACGGCCCGGGAAGCGGTAAGCTTGTGGCTGAGCCAGTCCTGGTAGGTCTGCTGGGGGTGAACAACCGTCACTTTCAGTCCGGCCAACGGGTCCAGTTGTTTTTGCAACGACTGCGGAGTTCGTCGAGAGCTGCCGATGGTCCAGCGCCAGCTCGGGTGCTGGCTGATCAGATCCAATATCTGCCCCAGAATCAGCTCGTCTTTCCAGGCAAAATGGGGTGATGGCCCGCCCACAAGCACCAGCGCTTCCTGTTTTTCCGTGATCCTTGCCAGCGGCGTGACGGCATTTACAACGCCTTCGGTGACCAGAACTCGCGAAGAGGGCTGCACCCGGTCATGGGCTGGAATCACGGCGGCACTGATCAACCTGATCGGAAAGTTCGGCTTCATCATCACCAGTGTTCTGGTTTTTTTGAATTTTCTCAACGCAAGTAAAAGCCGGTGAGTGCTGGAACCTGCGGCGATAATGAGATCCGGATCCGGGAGCTCCGGGTCTTGCAGGGGCGGCGGCGTGGCCAGCAAAACCCGCCAGAAAGGCACCTTGATCAGCGACGCGTCAACCCAGTGCAGGCTGGCCCCGGCCAGGACTCGAAGGCGGTTGCCCAGTCCCTTGAGCTGGTTGCGGTGGCCCGGCTTGTTGTCGGTCAGCAGCCAGATCACCGGCGGCTTCCCGGGCCGCGCCGGTGACAGCTTAGCGTGCTTAGGCATGTCGGTCAGTCACGGTCATAAAGGCTGGCGTCCCCGGGATTCGGGCGTGTCTTGAATCGGCGATGCATCCAGAGGTATTGATCCGGCTGTTTGCGGATTTCATTTTCAATGGTCCTGTTTACCAGAGTGGCATCGGCCAGGTCATCGCCACTGGGGAAGTTTTCCAGTGGCGGCTGGAAGAAAATGTCATACCCGGGACCGTCCGTCCGCCGAAAGTGACTGAAAGGCACCACCGCGCAGCCACTGCTCTTCGCTATGCGGGAGGTCGCGGTAATGGACCCGGCAGGCACATCAAAAAAGGGCGCGAACACAATATCCTTGCGGCCATAGTCCTGGTCGGTTGCGTACCAGACAATGCGGTTCTTCTTGAGCTGCCTGAGCAGGCCACGCAGGTTTCTGGCGTCCAGCACCTGACCATAACGGCGCTCCCGGGCACGGGTCATCACGGCGTTGATCAGCGGGTTATTGTGGTCTCTTTGCATGACGTCTGCATTGATGTACTCGGTTACCAGGCTGCCGCCCAGGTCCAGTGTACTGTAATGCCCGCCGAGCAGCAGCACACCCTGCCCCTTGGCTAGCGCCTCATCCAGGTGTTCGAGCCCGTAAACCCGAGTCAGTGGCAGAAAAGACGCCGGGTCCCGGAACCAGGCCAGTCCCAATTCCATGACGCCGATGCCGTTGGCCCGGAAGGATTGCCGCACCAGGGCCTGTTTCTGGTTTTCCGCTAGCTCGGGAAAACACAGGCGAATGTTTACATCGGTGATATGGCGCCGTTTTGATGCAAAGCGCCAGGTCAGTTCACCAAGCTTTTCCCCCAGCAACCACTGCCACCTCAATGGAAGCCTTGCAGCCGCCCACATAATAAAAATGGCCAGCCAGGTTGGCCACCAACGAGGGTGCAGGTAGTGTGTGTATCCGGTATCCCGACCCCGCTCTCGTGCTTTTGTCACTAATCTTTCACTCTCTTTGCTAAAGAATGAAATCAAGTCTAGCAGGGCCGAAGACAGTGCCGAAAGCAGCATTTCCCGCTACCCGATGCGCGGCAGACGTCCCGGGCTGCTTTCTGTAGAATGTTTGCCGGTTCGAGCCTGCCCGGGGAAAAAATGCTTCATTTTCTGTACTCACTGTTTTTTCGTATCGCGCTGCCGTTCGTGATTTTCCGTCTGTGGTGGAACGGGCGAAAGAATCCCGATGCATTTGTGCGCTGGCAGGAGCGGCTGGGCTACGTTGACAAGGCCAGCGAACCGGTGATCTGGGTTCATGCGGTTTCAGTGGGTGAAACGATTGCTGCCGCGCCGCTGGTGGAGGCCCTGCTGCGGCGTAATCCGGATATTCCGGTGCTGATGACGGCAATGACGGCAACCGGCTCGGCACGGGCCAAAGCGTTGTTCGGGGACCGTGTGCTCTATGCTTTTTCCCCATACGATACCCCCGGCGCGGTCAGGCGGTTTGTGGACCGGGTCAGGCCGCGGGCCCTGGTGATCATGGAAACCGAACTCTGGCCAAATATGATTTCCCTCAGTGAGCGGCGGGATGTGCCGATATTTCTGATCAATGCCCGCTTGTCCGAGCGCTCCGCCCGAGGGTATGAGCGGGTGTCCTCACTGGTGAAGCCTTTGCTGCGGAGCATCCGGTGGATCGCGGCCCAGGCTGAGGAAGACGCCAACCGCTTCCTGAGAATCGGCGCCACGCCGGCATCGGTGTCAGTCACCGGCAGTATCAAGTTCGATGTGGATATTTCCGACCGGATACGATCGGAGGCGGCTGATCTGCGCCAAAGGCTGGGGTTGGATCGGCCAGTGTGGATTGCTGCCAGTACCCACGAAGGCGAGGACCGGGAAATTCTGGAAGCCCACCAGGCGGTGCTGGCGCGCCACCCAGGTGCGCGTCTGGTGATTGTCCCCAGACACCCGGAGCGGTTTGAAGCGGTCGCTTCCCTGATCACCTCCATGGGGTTCACCTTAAAGCGACGGTCTGCGGAATCCGCTGCTTCTGATGACGCACGATCGGAAGACGTTGGTTCGCCTGACGGGGATTTCGAGGTTTACCTGGGCGATACCATGGGCGAGCTGCTGATGCTGTACGGCGCGTCAGACCTTGCCTTTGTTGGCGGCTCTCTGATCGAGCGTGGCGGTCATAACCCCCTGGAGCCGGCGGCATGGGGATTGCCGGTTCTGTCAGGGCCTCATATCTTCAATTTCGAGACGATTTACAGCCAGCTGTCGGCCGGCGAGGGTGTTTTTATGACAGCTTCAGCGCAGACGCTCTCGGAATGTGTGATCCACTTGTTTGACGATAAACACGCCGCTGCCAAAGCCGGACAGAACGCACTGGCCGTGGTGAACGCCAACCGGGGGGCGCTCGACCGGGTTGTTTGTGGCATTATCGAACGGGTCTGATTCGGTCAGGAATGACAGCGGGTAAAAATATCATCCGCTTTGCGAATCCGCCTGGCGGCTAGCGGGCCTGATCCTCGAGTTTGATGGCTTCTTCAGCCATGGCCTCTATGCCACGGGCGCCTTCGCTGAGCCAGTTGTTCATGGCCAGCAAATCCTGTGGGCTCAGGGTTCCCGCTGCCTGCTTCAGCTGCAAGGTGTTGATGACGTAATCATATCGCGCGTTGGCGTAGTCCCTCAGTGCGACCTGGTAAGCCCGTTCGGCGTCCAGAACTTCCACAATATTACGGGTGCCAACTTCGTACCCGGCGCGGGTCGCTTCCAGGCCACTGCGGCGAGACACAATGGTTTGCTTCAGTGCATTCGCGGTTTCAATGTTGTTGTTGACCGTTAGGAACAGGCTCCGGGTGTTTACCCGAACGTCACGCCTGATAGTTTTGAGGTCTTGCTCGGCGGCGATCACCAATGATCGCTGCTGTCTTACGCTGGCCTGCGTGCCTCCGCCGGAGTAGAGCGGCACATTGAGGGAGAGTCCGATAACGCCCTGAACGCCCTCACTCAGGCTGAAATTTCTGCCTTCAGACTCATTCTTGCTGTAAGAGGCAGAAAGATCCAGGGTCGGCAAATGGCCGGATTTCGCCACCTTCAGATTGGCCTCGCTGGCATTGAGCTCATACAGGGCTGCCTGTATGGACCAGTTCTGCTGGATGGCAATTTCCTCCCATGCACTCGGGTTCATCGGTTCAGGAGGTGCAAGCGGGAAGTTTTTCCTGAGGTTTTCCAGATCTTCCACGTATTCCCCGGTAAGGCGCGCCAGTTCTTCCCTGGCCACATTCAACTGGTTTTTCGCTGCGAGATGCTGGCTTTTTGCGTCATCATAAATGGCCCGGGCTTCATAGACTTCGTTGATGGCGATCAGGCCAACATCAAAGCGCTCCTGAGCTTGCCTATACTGTCTTTGAATAGCGGATTCGGTTGCCCGGGCAGTGGTTACGGTAGCCAGTGCCCGAAGCACGTTGAAATAGGCCGTTGAAACGTCCAGCATCAGCTGTTGTTGAGCAAGGTTGTACTGGGCCTCGGCCGCTTCTGACTGGAACTGGCTGGCGTCAAGCTTGAACCAGCTTTCCGCACGAAACAGAGGTTGTGTTAACTGGATGCCGTAATTGAATGTTTTGTAGCTATCACTGGTGTTGAATGCGTTCGCTGCGCCCTGGCCGGTGTCAATGTCGGTGTGGCTAGCCTCTCCGAATGCGGAAACCTGGGGGAGCAGGGCGCTCTTGCTGATATCGATGGCCGCTCGCTGGGCATCCAACTGCGCCATGGCGGAGGCAATTCCAGAGTCGTAAGTCAGCGCCTGTTCGTAAGTTTCCATCAGATCAAGGGAAAAAGCAGATTGAGCCGCCAGCAGTGTGATCAATCCTGAAAGTAAACGTTTTTTCATTGTTGCTCCTGAAAACTGTCTTCCGGCATCCACCATCAGGACGCAGGTATCGGCAGGTCATGAATTGGGCGGCAAGGGCTACGCCGACAGCGGCCCCCGAAGTATTAGTCGGTCATTATGGACAATAATCCGGGCGACCTCTACACTTGTCATTGGCACTGATTGACAGTGTCACCTAATTGAATTCGCGTCTTGACGGGGTGCTGGCATCAGTTTTCTGATTTGCCGGCTGAGATTGCAACGCAGAACCCGCGACCTGATCCGGATAATACCGGCGTAGGGATTAAGACTTTCGATTGTGTATCACGCGCCTAGCGTGAATCCGCCTCCGTCATACGCGACCCGAAATCCAACCTTCAGGGGCGCAACATGACCGAACTTCCTTCCTATCTCAGCGATTCCGCCAAAGTCGATTTAGCCGCCATCAAGCCGCTGCCACAGTCGCGAAAAATATACGTACAGGGTAGCCGACCCGATCTGCGGGTGCCTATGCGGGAAATTACCGTGGGCGACACTCCCACCGACATGGGCGGCGAGAAGAATCCACCGGTGGCGGTCTATGACACCTCCGGTCCCTATAGTGACCCGGAAGCCACGATTGATTTGCGCAAGGGCTTGAAACCCATCCGTTCCTCCTGGATTGAAGAGCGCGGGGATGTGGAACAGCTTGCAGACTATACCTCTGAATTTACCCGCCGAAGAATGAAAGATCCGCAGCTTGATCCGTTGCGGTTTATGGATGAACGCAAACCACTTCGGGCAAAGCCGGGCAAAAATGTTAGCCAGATGCACTATGCACGGCAGGGTATTATCACGCCGGAAATGGAATTTATTGCGATCCGCGAGAGCATGAAGCTGCAGGAAGCCCGTGAGCACGGGCTCCTCGCAGGCCAGCACCCGGGCCAGTCCTTTGGCGCCTCTCTGCCACAGGAGATCACGCCGGAGTTTGTCCGGGACGAAGTGGCTCGGGGGCGAGCCATCATTCCCGCCAACATCAACCACCCGGAAATCGAGCCCATGATCATCGGCCGCAATTTCCTGGTTAAGATTAACGGCAACATTGGCAATTCCGCGGTCAGTTCCTCCATTGAGGAAGAGGTGGAAAAACTCACCTGGGGTACCCGCTGGGGCTCCGATACCATCATGGACCTGTCCACCGGTAAGAACATTCATGAGACCCGAGAATGGATCATTCGTAACTCGCCGGTGCCGATCGGTACTGTGCCTATTTACCAGGCTCTGGAAAAAGTCGGCGGCGCCGCGGAGGATCTGACCTGGGAAATTTTCCGGGATACCCTCATTGAGCAGGCGGAGCAGGGCGTGGATTACTTCACCATTCATGCCGGCGTGCGCCTGCATCATGTGCCCATGACCGCCAAGCGCACCACCGGCATTGTCTCCCGTGGCGGCTCGATCATGGCCAAGTGGTGCCTGGCGCATCACAAAGAAAGCTTCCTGTACGAGCATTTCGAAGACATCTGCGAAATCATGAAAGCCTACGACGTATCGTTCAGCCTTGGGGATGGTCTGCGCCCGGGCTCCATTGCCGATGCCAACGACGAGGCCCAGTTCGGCGAACTGGAAACCCTGGGAGAATTGACCAAGATTGCCTGGAAGCACGATGTACAGTGCATGATCGAAGGCCCCGGGCACGTGCCCATGCAGCTGATCAAAGAGAATATGGACAAGCAGTTGGAGTGCTGTGACGAGGCGCCTTTCTACACACTGGGGCCGCTGACCACCGACATTGCGCCGGGTTACGACCACATCACCTCTGGCATTGGTGCCGCGATGATCGGCTGGTTCGGTTGCGCTATGCTCTGCTACGTCACCCCTAAGGAACACCTGGGCCTGCCCAACAAGGACGACGTAAAAACCGGCATCATCACCTACAAGATCGCCGCCCATGCTGCAGATCTTGCAAAGGGCCACCCCGGCGCCCAGATCCGCGACAACGCCCTGTCCAAGGCCCGTTTCGAGTTCCGCTGGGAAGACCAGTTCAACCTTGGGCTCGATCCGGACACCGCCCGCGCCTACCACGACGAAACCCTACCGAAAGAGTCTGCCAAAGTGGCGCACTTCTGTTCCATGTGCGGGCCGAAGTTCTGCTCCATGCAGATTTCCCAGGAGGTTCGGGAGTACGCGAAGGAGCATGGTATTGATGAGGTTTCGGCGGTGGATGCCGGTATGAAAGAGAAGTCGCGGGAGTTTGTGGAGGCTGGGTCGAAGCTTTATGACAAGGTCTGAGTTGGTTTCCTAGCCTGCTCGGTTGGGTGCAGGCGCCGGGCGGGCAGCTGTCAAAGTTCCGAGGCCGCGGTGGGGCTATCCTCCCAAAACTGTGCGGAGCCATGGATGGCGGAGCCCAAGCGCCCCATGGATGGGCTTGAGCGTGTTTTGGGAGGATAGCCCCACCGTGGCCCTGCACCCAAAAGGCAGGTCCGGGGATAGGCTTGCAGCCCGACCACAGTACCGGCTATCGTTCAAAGTTGATCCGCTGATCCATAGCCAGGTGCAGTATGACCAAACCATTCCAGTTCAAAGCGAGCGACGTCAAAGTCGAGAAACGCGAAACCGTCTTTCAGGGTTTCTTCCGCATGGACAAGCTCTGGCTGAGACACCCGCGATTTGATGGCACGGAAATGCCCACCTTTACCCGCGAACTCTTCATCCGCGGGGACGCCACCTGCGTACTACCCTATGATCCGGACCGGGACGAAGTGGTTCTGCTGGAGCAGTTCCGCCTTGGCGCCATTGGCCGAGACCAGTCGCCCTGGCTGCTGGAACTCGTTGCCGGTATGAACGAAGAGGGCGAGTCGCCGGAAGAGGTTGCCCAGCGGGAAGGCCAGGAGGAAGCAGGGCTGACCTTCACACCCCTGGAAAAAATCTGTGATTATCTCGTCTCTCCCGGCGGAACCACGGAACTGGTGCACCTGTATTGCGGTCGTATCAGCACCGAGTCTGCTGGCGGTCTGTTTGGCATGGAAGACGAGCACGAAGATATCCGTGCCCATGTATTCAGTGCCGACGACGCCATCGCAATGATTTATGATGGACGAATAAATAACGCTGCGGCCATTATCGCCCTGCAGTGGTTACAATTGAACCGCCCGCGCCTGCGGGAAGGCTGGAGTTAGAATGACCGAATGGGTGATGAAGCCCCGCCGCTATGTGCCGGACCTGAGGCGGTTTGGTGCGCTGTGCGACGGTAATTACATGCGCCTGCACCGCCTTCGTAAATTGGAGTCGGGCGGGCAGCCAGTCTGTGAATTTGAACTCCACCGGCAGGACCAGTACCTGGGAAGGGTTCGAATCCAGGTTCTCCAGGTTGCGAAGTTCACGGAGACTCTGCTTCTCGAGCAGATCCACAACGCTGGCCGATGGCTGAATAACCCGCAACTGACGGTTCGGGTCTATCACGATGCGGCCATGGCCGAGGTCATCAGTTGTTACCGGGACAGCCAGATTGCTCCGGTTAACGACTACCCCAACCGATTCATGCACCATCCCGACGAAAAGGTTCAGGTGAACAGTTTTCTAGCCGACTGGCTGGATTACTGTCTAAAGTTCGGCCACCTGCCCATGGAGCATTCCGTGTGGACCGGCGAGGGCGTGGACTAAGGTTGAATGTCGGCGCGCTCGCGTCTGCCATAGGATTGTGCGGGTTGGAGTGTGTCGAAGTTGTCAAAATCGGCAATTTGAAGCAGTGGTCTGGATGGAATGTGACGGAATTCGGGACCTTAGGGCCTATTCCCAATAATCTGTAAGACATTCTTCTTTGGATTGCTCAATGTGCGAGCCCTGAAACCAAAAGCGTCATGACAGAAAACGACCCCCATAAGCCTCTTCGGGTGCTACAGATCACCGATCCTCATCTCATGGCCGACCCTGACGGGGCGCTTTTGGGCGTTAACACCAGAGATAGCCTGGATGCGGTCATCTCCCAGGTGCTGAAGGATCATGGCCAGCCTGATCTGATTCTGGCTACCGGGGACATTGCACAGGACGCCTCTGAAGAGGCTTATCGCCTGTTCGGTGAAAAGCTGAAGACCTTCAACTGCGAATCTGTCTGGATAGCCGGCAATCACGACGATGCGTCGGTTCTGATGCCGATAGCCGCCGAACTTAACGCCAGCAATCGTCATGTCGTCAGGGGCGGCTGGCAGTTTGTGCTTTTAGACACGTCAGTGCCGGGCAAGGTTCACGGCCATCTTCCTGATTCAGAGCTGTCGTTTCTTGAAAAGACGCTTAGCGATAATCCGGACAAGCCCGCGCTCATTGCCTTGCATCACCACCCGGTGGATATCGATACGCGCTGGATGTCGGCCATCGGCTTGCAGAACAACGACGATTTCTGGCGCATCGTGGATCGATTTCCCCAGGTGAAAACCGTTCTCTGGGGGCATATTCATCAGGAATACGATGAATATCGCAAGGGCGTCAGGTTGCTGGCAACGCCTTCAACCTGCATTCAATTCACTGCAGGTTCGGTGAAATTCTCGGTAGAAGAGAAATCGCCCGGTTATCGATGGTTCGAGATGAAACCGGACGGGGAGTTCACCACGCACGTGAAACGCTCCGAAGACTTCGTGTTCGAGCTGGATATGGACAGCACCGGCTACTGACTCGCGATGACAGAGCCCAAAGCGATGGACGGCTAGATACTGTTATCTGCCGGGTAACCTGTATATAATTTTCGGCGGCCCAGGAAGGGCGCCCAAGTAAAAGCCATCAGGATCTTCAAGGACCGAAGACATGCCCCAGGCAAGTGGACTGCAGTTCACCGCCACCATTGGCGGACTCCCCCGGGATTTTTTCACCGTTGTCGGCTTCGAGCTGACCGAAAGCCTGTCGAGCCTGTTCCATGGCCGTTTGGACCTGGCCAGTACCTTTTCGGACATTTCAGCGTCTGACGTACTGGAACAACCGGTGGATCTGGTGGTGTGGCAGAACGGCGAGCCCCTGCGTCGCTTCACCGGCGTGGTCAACGAATTCGCCCGGGGCGAAACCGGCCACCGCCGCACCCGCTACGAAATCATCATCCAGCCGCCCTTATGGCGCCTGGGCCTGATGTACAACAGCCGCATCTTCCAGACCCAGTCCACCGACGCCATCGTCAAAACCCTGCTGGAAGAGCGGGGCATCATCGATACCATCTTCGACCTGAAACGCACCCCCATCGAGCGGGAATACTGCGTCCAGCATCGGGAAAGCGATCTCTCGTTCCTGGAACGCCTGGCTGCCGAAGAAGGCTGGCATTACCGCTACAGCCACGGCGATGTAAATGGTGAAGAACAGCCCCAGCTGATCATCGCCGACCACCACGGCGACGCCCCCAAACTGGCGCCTTCCGAATACAACGCCAAAGCCGGCGGCAGCACCAGACAACCGGCCATCTTCCGTTTCAGTTACCAGGAACGAGTCAGAGCGGCTTCCGTTGCCATGAAGGACTACACCTTCAAAAATCCCGCCTACGCCCTGATGCATCAACACCAGGCAGACAAACTCGAATCCCAGCGGGAAGACTACCAGCACTATGACTACCCCGGCCGCTTCAAGGCCGATGCCAGCGGTCAGCCCTTTACCGAATCCAGGCTGGACGGACTAAGAAACGAAGCCAGCACCGCCTCCGGCAAAAGCAACCGCCCGGATTTTTCCGTTGGCGCCAAGACCGAACTGACAGAACACGATAATCAGATTCTTAACAAAGAATGGCTGTTCACAAGGATCACTCACACCGGCCAACAGCCCCAGGCCCTGGAAGAAGAGGGCGGCAGCGGCCCGACCACATACCACAACGACTTCCAGGCCATCCCGGCCGATAGAACCTGGCGGCCAAACCCCAACAGCATCAACCGCCCGATCATGGACGGCCCCCAGATCGCCATCGTCACCGGTCCGGAGGGTGAAGAAATCCACTGCGATGAACACGGGCGAGTGAAAGTCAGATTCCCATGGGACCGCTACTCAAAGAACGATGAACACTCAAGCGCCTGGCTCAGGGTCAGCCAGGGCTGGGCCGGCGGCCAG